>MDTA01021624.1_pt1 | contig 29668 bp, 24 predicted proteins | sample 811151 | NCBI WGS metagenome assembly MDTA01 (sample SAMN05326648, study PRJNA326480) | marine metagenome | isolation source: seawater | place: Indian Ocean: South | collected 2010 | reverse complement strand
TAAGGCGGGAATGCTCCGCATAAACGGAGGTTTAGAAGAAGTGGACATGCCTCCTATCGATGGGGAAGACGCGCTGGAATTCGTCGAGGAAAGTTTGCCGACGAACTTTCGCGAGATTTGGGAAATGGAAGGGCAGGTCGACTTCGCCTATTTTCTGGAGCAAGCGGGCAGATTCCGCGTCAATGCGTTCCTTCAGCGCGGATCTGTGAGTATGGTATTCCGTCATATCAAGAGCAAGATCCCGACCTTCGAAGATCTCAATCTAGATAAGGACACCTTGAAGCAATTCATCGAGGCGAAGGATGGGATCGTACTGGTATGCGGAGCGACGGGATCGGGTAAGAGCACGACTATGGCTTGTATGCTCAACTATTTGAACGACCTCGCTGAAAAGCACGTCGTGACCCTAGAAGATCCTATCGAATACAATTTCATTGATCGTCGTTGCGTCTTTAATCAACGCGAGATCGGTATAGATACACCCAATTTCAAAAAGGCTCTGCGGGCCGTGCTTCGACAAAATCCTGATGTAATTCTGATCGGGGAGATGCGCGATGCGGATACTTTTGAAACGTCGATCTCTGCCGCAGAAACGGGTCACCTGGTTTTCACTACGTTGCACGCGGCTAGCGCTCAGCAAGCGATCATGCGTTTGTTCGAATACTTTCCTCCAGAGAAACACGAGCTGGTTAGGCGTAAACTCTCGGAATCCTTGCGCGGCATAATCGTGCAAAAGCTTTTACCTTCGCTCGAGGAAGACAGTCTCGTTCCAGCCCAGGAAATCATGGTTGTGGATTCCGTTGTCAGTAGCACGATCAAGTATGGCAAGTTCGACAAAATTCAATCGTTGCTGGACGTATCGCCAGAATCGGGTTCCCGTTCTTTCAACAAAGAGCTATTCCGCCTGGTCAAGGAGGGCAAGGTCAGCAAAGGAAATGCCCTTCAGAATTCTCCTAATCGCCAAGGCCTGGAAATGAATCTCAAGGGAATATTCCTTAGTGATTCTAATCGGATTATTGGAAATTAACCAAGCCGCGGCTTTCTAGCATCCGCCAGATGGAGACCGATTTTTGGTCGGCGATTTCCTCGCTTCGCTTGATGGCCGCTTTTCTTTCCTTTAAATTGGCTTCCGCGATTTCCGCTAAGTCGTCGAGATTGTAAAGGAAGACGTCTTCCATTTCCTCGCAGGAGGGATCGAAATTTCGGGGCATCCCAAGGTCGATTAAAAAGAGCGGCCGATTTTTTCGGGCGCGTACAATCTCGCTCAAAACTCGAGCATCGAGAATGGGGCGTTCCGCATCTGTCGAAGAAATAACGATATCGTATTCATTCAGGTAGGACTGAATGTTTTCCAGATTTCTGGGAGAGCCTCCCCAGCGGTGAGAAGCTATCTCTGCCCGTTCGGAGGAGTGGCTAGCAATACCAAATTCATTGGCCCCACGGCTATTCAAGGCTTTCGCGGTCTTTTCTCCAATTTCCCCGGTGCCGATGATGAGAACGCTGGTTTTGTGAAGCGCCCCGAAGATCTTCATGGAAAGATCTACCGCGACATTCGAAATATTGATCTGACCTTCGCCGATGGGTGTTGAATTCCGTATCAGTTTAACGGCTTGGAAGCCTTTCTGCACCATCCGGTTAATCAATTTTCCTGCGTACCCGAGATTTTGGCACATCGCGTAAGCTTCTTTCACCTGGCCGAATATTTCGGCTTCACCCGTTATTTGTGAGCGAAGCCCCGCAGATACTTCGATCAAGTGTTTTATGGCTTCCGGTCCATATCGTGTGGAAGCGTGGGATTCTAATTCCTGGATATCGATTTTGTAGAAGTCCTGTAATGTCTTAAAGACAATCGATATTCCGTTTCTAGGATCACTCGTTTTGGTGTAGAGCTCGAATCGATTGCACGTATTTAAAATTAGCGATTCTTCGATGTCCGGAGATCGGTGCAATCGCTGGTAGAGTGTTCGAATCTGGCTTTCATCCAGTGAATACCGCTCTCGGTCCTCCATGGATACAGTCTCATGGTTGACGGTGATTAGCAGAAGTTCTCCATGGTGAAAGCTCATCGCTTGGTGGAAAGCGGAACGTATTGGTTCAAGCTCGCTTCCTTGCTGGACGAGCTATCCACGGCTTCTAGAGAAAGAAGGGCTGCCACGAAAACGCCAATACAGGCCCATGAGAATTGCTTATAGGAGAGAAATTGGCGGTAACGCAGCAGGAGCAGGATTCCATAGGCTAGCCAAACCGCGATTGTAGCGGAAAGTTTAGGCACATCAACTGCGCCGGTTTCTCGTGTCCAATAAACGGAGCCGATCGCGAGTGAACTAGAAAGAATCATGAAACCGATTAGCAGCAATCGAAGATTAATGGAAGTTAGCTCGAAAAGAGAAGGCAAGAAGGGGAAGAAGCCGCCCATCTTCTTTTGCTTTAGGCTTCGGCTTTGGAGCAAGTACATGGCAGAGGTTAGGGCCAGTATTCCGAATGTTCCGTAGCTAAAGAGGGCTAGAGCTGCATGAGCTTCGATCCAGGGAGAATCGCCGAATATAGGCGCTCCCGTCGCAGTGTCCCAACTATCGAAAGTTAGCGATAAAATTGAAAATATCGTGGCGAATGCTGACGTGAACATCCCGAGTAGACTTACTCGAAATGCTGGTCCCACGAAGATATACAACGCGATCGCGGACCAAACCATGAACTGTACTAGCTCGTATCGATTCGAGAGCGGGCAGCCGCCGTACTGAAGCCCTCGAGCGTATAGACCAATGGTCTGCAGTATCCAACCAAAACTTACGAGTGCGAGCGTATAGGCACGACTCGACTTTCTACGCAATCTAAGGGCTGCGTAGGTTGCTAGTCCAGTGGTTGACGCGAACACGACTGTCGCGAGGAAAATCCATTGGCGATCTTCGAGTCCAAGTAGTATCATCGGTCGAAGGGAGGACTAGCAGAGCTATTCGCTATTTCCCTTTTTTAGCGGCTTTGGCGTCTCGCTCCTTTTTTCTGGTTTGGTAAGCTTTACGCCGGATTCGTTTGATCTTCTTTCTGTGTTGTTGTCCCATAAATACTATAATCCGCAGGGTTCATTCTCTAAATCGATTCCAGTCTGGCTGAAAAACGATTAGGGCTATTTAGCTCCTGATAGAGGAGAGCTAGGCATTGGGTCAAGCTATGAAAATCTAGCCGGTCTAGCAAGTTTGGTCGGGGATGCGCATGGCAAACCGAGGAATTCGCGTATGTATGCGATTTCCATCCTCATCAATTCCATGGAAGCTGCCGACAGCCGAGGCGTCTGAAGCTGAGAGATGGAAGCTATTGTATGAAAAGGTTTCTCCAGGGGCCAAATCCGGTTCGTTTCCAACGATCTTGTCGCCCTCGACCACGAGTTTCTCCCCATCGGGCGAAGATATGATCCATTTGCGGCCCAGTAGTTTTACACGTCGTTCGGATTGGTTGTCGATGGTGATATAGTAAACGAAAACGTGAGGGGTTTCTTCGGGCACTCTAGGTCCCCCGTAGTGGTACTCGAGATTATCGAGCGTGACTTTTAGGCCCACTAGTAGCGAAGACTGGCTCATCCTGTTGCTTAGCCCCCGGCAACGATCTTGACGATTTCGAGGCGGTCGCCAGCTTCCAGGATAGTATTGGTCGCTTCCGATGGCGATAGAGCCTGGCGATTTCTCTCCACGACAACCAGTCCAATCTGATATCCTATGGATTCCAAGAATTCCGATAGGCTGCATCCGGAATTTACTTCAAACTCAGAGTCGTTAGCGAAAATTTTCATTAGCAAGATAGGGGATCCAGGCTCTCTACGGGATCAGCTTTATCTGTTTGATCGTCCGGTCGGTTGATCGGTTCCTTGGCTGATTGTTCAGAAAGCAATGATTGATCGAAATCCTTCCAGACAGGCTCGTATCCTGCATTAGCGATGGCTTTGGCAACCACCGCGGGTGGTCGTTCATCGGCAATGTGGAATTGTTCGCCTGGCTGCTCATCTATCGGTGTAAAACTAGATTCGTCAAAAGCGCTGTAGCCGCCCGGCTCTGTGGAGGAACCTGCGCTCATCGATGTGATGCCCAACGGGATGAGTCCATCTCTAAGAGGTGCGGGCTCGCGGGTAGAAAGCGTGATTCCGGCCTTGGGGGCAAACAGTCTAAAGGCAGCGATTAGCTGGACGAAATGATGGTCTGGCAAAAACTCCACTTGTTCGAATTCTCCTGCTGACGGACGCATTCGAGGTAGGCTAAGCGAGACTTGGGCTTTCCAGCAAGTTCGTGATAGGTGTTGGGCATGGCAGGCGAGAGAGATGGCCTCCCGGCGCCAGTCATGGAGACCAAAAAGGGCTCCGATTCCTAGACGTCTAAATCCCGCTTGGTAGGCTCTTTCAGCGGTATCCATTCGCCAACTGAAATGCTTCTTGGGTCCGGCTGTGTGCAAGCTCTGATAGGTGTCTTCGTCATAGGTTTCTTGATAGACGATCAGAGCTTCGCAACCCGCGTTTACCAAAGGCGAATACCCAGAGGCTTCCAGAGGCCCCAGCTCAAGGGCGATGCTGGGAAATTCTTGGGATAAACGCCTTACTACTGATTCAACGTATCCATTTGAAACATACTTTGGATGTTCTCCTGCGACGAGAAGGATGGAGCGAAACCCTTGCTCGTGGAGGAGCTTGGCTTCACGTTCAACGTCTTCGATCGATAGGGTAATTCTAGGGATATCGTTGTGTCGCGAGAAACCGCAGTAGCGACAAACGTTTACGCATTCATTGGACAAGTATAGCGGAGCGAACATCCGCATGGTTTTTCCGAAGTGCTTCAGCGTGACCGCTTGTGACAAGCGGCACATCGATTCCAAGTAGGGTTCAGCAGCGGGGGAAATTAGGTTTGCGAATTCTTCCAGGCTGTTTGCTTCGCCTCTATTCAAAACTCGTTGAACTTCCGATGTCCGTGTTTGGGCGGAGATCTCGGAAAGACCCTGAAGATCTATAGTTTCGAATATCTTGGAAAAAGAAAGTTTCATGAGCTAGCGATCGCGCGTTCGATGCAGTGTATCCGCTCCATTTCAGATCCGCAAATGGGATTCAAGCCCCGAGAAACGCGGTTAGCGGGCTGCTGGCCTCTGCTCTTTTCGATGTGGATCCTAGGCCGATCTCGTAAGCCTCGCGGCCAGACTCGACGGCCTTGGCAAAAGCTCTGGCCATGGCGGGAGGGTCATTGGCGATGGCAATCGCGGTATTGATTAAAACGGCATCCGCTCCCAGTTCCATCGCTTCAGCTGCATGAGAAGGAGCGCCTATTCCGGCGTCCACAACAACGGGAACTCTGGCTTGCTCGACGATTATTTCGATCTGCGATCGTGTATCCAATCCTTGATTGCTTCCTATTGGCGAACCGAGTGGCATCACGGTTGCCGCGCCGGCGTCTTGGAGCCGTTGAGCAAGTACGGGATCCGCGTTTATGTACGGGAGGACGGTGAAACCTTCAGCGACGAGAGTCTCGGTGGCTTTCAAGGTCTCAATAGGATCTGGAAGCAGGTAGTTTGGGTCCGGATGAATTTCTAGTTTTACCCAATTCGGCAAGCCTGCGGCGACCGCCAATCTAGCGATTCTGACGGCTTCCTCGGCATTCATGGCTCCTGCCGTGTTGGGCAGAATGAGATAGCGTTCCGTTTCCAGAAAATCTAGTATGTTGGCAAAGGGATCTTCCGAAGAATCTAGGTTCGCCCGCTTGAGGGCCACGGTTACGAGAGCGGATCCCGAGGCCCGCAGCGCCTCTTTCATGGAATCGTTACTACTGAATTTCCCCGTTCCCACGAGGAGGCGAGAGTCGAATTCTCGATCTCCGATTTTTAGTGTCTGGGTAGTTCTTGAAGTCATTTGGATTGAGAGACTATCTTTTGACCGGAGTTTGGTAGCAATTCAAATTGAAAACCGTTCCGTTTCCGAATCTACTCATTCGGGATGAGATTTTGTTTGATCGAGGACTTCATTGCTACGGTACTGCGGGAATGAAAAGGACAGCGTTACTGGCCACGAGAGACCCGTCAGGAGTGGTTGAATTCGCGAGGAAGCTGGTTGAAACGTTCGACTACCAATTGATAACAGTAGAATCATTGGCACCATCGGCGTTGTTGGAGGAATGCGAGACCGTCGATTTCGCGTATGCGGAAAAAATGATTCGGGATGGGGGCGTATCGCTAGTGGTAGCGAATTTTGCCAGCCCGACCATTGGCGGCCATAGAGGGCACCCGTGGAAAAAAGCCCTCTCGGAGATGGACCATGAGATCGTAGGTTTGATAAGAGGCGCTGCTCTGAATCCAGTCGCGATTGGAGTAGTGGGTGACTCTAGGTTATATTCAAGCGTAGTCGATTTGCTTGCAGCGAACCAGGGGAGGTTGCCTGAGCCCTTCAGGGTTCAACAAGCCTGTGACGCTTTGCATGCCGTAGCTGTATTTGACGCTGCGGTTGCCCAGTTTCTGGAGTCTCAATCGGGTGAAACTCCAGATTTAGACGCGTTAAGCGGCTACCCGAAGACGCTGTATTTTTCCGTGAAGCGGGACTGTACGTTGCAGGGAGTCGCGGCTCATCAGAAGGCTGCCATCTATGGAAGGTTTAGCGAGCACTTCGAATTGCTATCCGGGCCTGAGCCAGACTACGCATGTTTGCTCGATTTAACGTTGGCGACCTTTGCTATTGGAGAATTTGAGAAACCGACCGCTTTGCTGGTATCCAAGGGCCAACTGTTAGCAGGATCCAGCTCGGGCCAATTGAGCGAGGCGCTTCAAAATATTAATTCTGAGGAGGGGGAGGATAGAGGCGCCTCCATGCTTGTTGTTAATGGCGCTCTAGACTACGGGACACTAGAGAAGCATGGTGTAGCGAGCGTTTCCTCGATCGTGGCTCCGAACTTCTTGGGCTTTGATGACGAGCCAGGTATCCGACTTGTCGCAAGCAAAGAGGGCCTGGGTTATGAGTCGTTGCAAGAGATTCGCTCCATTGCCGGGGGCTGGTTGGTTCAAGACAAGAATCGCATTCCGATAAATCCCATGACGTGGCGCATTGTTAGCTCAGTTCAACCATTGGTAGATGATTGGGAGACGATGATGTTTGGGGTAAAAATTGTCCGCCACTTGCAATCATCCGCTTGTTTGGCCGTGTCCCAGGAACGCGTTGTTCGCTTGGCGTCCCACATGACAAGCCAATTGGATTTCGAGAAGGCCTTCTCGACAACAAGAGACCGCTTGGAAAACGCTATCTTCGTATTTGACGAGGACCTTGCCGGTCCCGACTCGCTAGAAGCTGCTCAACGCTTAGGAGCGTCCCTCGTGATTCATCCGGGACTGGATGGGAATCGAGAGCCTGAATTGGTCGATCACTCGAACGAATTGGGAATTGGTTTAGTAGCGACAGGATCGGGATTGGCGAAATTGTAGCGCGGCTTTCAGGCTATCGCAGAGCTATCAGCAAGTCTTTGCTTTCCACCTGGTCGCCAGCTGAGACTTCAATTCGGTCAACGAATCCGTCCTCGAGAGCATAAACGGTTGTCTGCATTTTCATCGCTTCGAGGACAATCAATTTGTCCTTCTTCTTGACCTGTTGTCCCACCGTAACGGATACGCTGCTGACCATTGCCGGAATTGGGGCGCCTACTTGCTTTTTGTTGGCAGGATCCGCTTTTTCCCGACGCTTGGACTTGGATTTGATCGATCGGTCCATGATAACGCACTCTCGAGCTCGTCCATTTAGCTCGAAGGTCAACGTTCGTTCGCCATCTTCATTAGGGTCACTAACGTAGATCAGTTTCACGATCAGAACTTTGCCTTGCTCAATCTCGACCGAGATTTCCTCTCCGGGATTGAGTCCATAGAAAAATACGGGCGTGGGCAAAACCCGAGCGTGGCCGTATTCGCTGACGTACTTGACCAAATCCGCGAACACAGTTGGGTACATCAAGTGAGCGTAGAGATCGTCGTCATTGATCTTCCGCTTGTACTTTTCGGAAATTTCCTTTCGCGTCGCTTCCAAGTCGATCTTCTCGGCCCGGGTACCAGGCCGTCCACGGAAAGGCTTGCGATCGCCGAGGACGACCTTCTGCACCTTTTTGGGCCAGCCTCCGATTGGTTGACCGAGCCCTCCCGATAGCATGTCGACAACGGATTCCGGGAAAGCGGTACCCGGTTCGAGATTCACGAGGTCTTCTGGCTCAACTCCTTTAGTGAGCAAGAACATGGAGAGATCGCCAACTACTTTACTCGAAGGGGTGACCTTGACGATGTCCCCAAGCAATTCGTTGACGGCGTGGTAATAGCGAACGACCTCCGTCCATCGAGAGCCGAGTCCTAGCTGTCGGGCCTGTTCGCGGAGATTGGTGTATTGGCCACCCGGCATCTCATGCGTGTAGACTTCCGCGCTCCCAAATTTCGGACTCGTGTCGAATGGGCCGTAATACTGACGCGCGGCCTCCCAATAAATGGATAATTCGTTGAAGAACTCCAAATCCAGCCCTGTATCTCGCGGATTGCCTTTGAGCGCCTTAATCATGGAATTCAGGTTAGGCTGAGACGTCAGTCCAGAAAGCGAAGAGACTGCTAGATCAGCGACGTCCGCGCCGGCTTCTGCTGCCTTGATTACCGAGGCGCCAGCGATTCCCGACGAGTCATGGGTGTGAAAGTGGATTGGAACACCGACTTGCGATCGAAGCGCCTTCACAAGCTTAAAGGCCGCGTGAGGCGTGCACAAGCCGGACATGTCCTTGATGGCAATGATGTGAGCTCCCATTTTCACGAGCTCCTTGGCCATATCTACGTAGTATTTTAGTGAGTACTTGTCTCGTTTGGGGTCCAGGATGTCGCCGGTGTAGCAGATCGTGGCTTCGCACACGGAATTCGTGTCTTCTCGAACCGACTTCATGGCGACTCGAAGATTCGGCAAGTAGTTGAGGGAATCGAAAATGCGGAATATGTCCATACCCGCTTCCGCGGAATGCTTCACAAGCCCTCGGATGACGTTGTCTGGATAATTTGAGTACCCGACTCCATTGGCTCCTCGGAGCAGCATTTGAAAACAAATATTAGGTATGCGTTCTCTCAGTCGACGAAGTCGCTTGAATGGGTTCTCATAGAGGAACCGCATGGTGGTGTCGAAAGTGGCGCCTCCCCAGCATTCGAGACTGTACAATTCGCTTCCCCGATAAGCGATAGCGTCGGCTACTTGCAGTTGATCATAGCTACGCATGCGGGCCGCCAGTAGAGACTGGTGGGCGTCCCGCATGGTGGTATCGGTAATCAAGAGCCGCTTTTGCTTGCGTGTCCATTCAGCGAATTTCTCAGGACCATGCTTGTCTAGATAGTCCTTGGTGCCCTTTGGAATTTTTTTAGTAGGATCATGCGGAGGGACGATTACAGGCAGATTCATTTCTGGAACCGGTCGACCTTTGACCTGGTCGTTTCCATTAACGATAGTATTGCCTAGCAGTTTCAGAAGTTTTGTAGCCCGATCGCGCCTGCGTCTGAAATTGAACAACTCGGGTGTCGTATCGATCAGCGTTGTCGTCGCGTCTCCGGCATCGAATATCGGGTGAGTTATGACATTCTCGATAAACGGTATATTCGTCTTTACACCGCGGATACGCATTTCATTCAAGGCTCGAACCATGCGTTGGATGGCGAGCTCGAAAGTTCTGGCTGATGCAGTTAGCTTTACGAGAAGAGAGTCGTAGTAAGGCGTTATAACGGAACCCGTGTCGCCCATGGCTCCGTCCAAACGAATGCCGAATCCCGCGGCGCTTCGGTAGTTGACGATCTTGCCGTAGTCAGGAGCGAAATTTCTTTCCGGGTCTTCCGTAGTGATGCGGGCCTGAATGGCCACGCCGTTTCGTGGAATGGCATTCTGTTTGGGAATGCCGATCTCTTTGCCATGCAAGGAACGGCCCTCCGCGATCAGTATCTGAGCTCGAACGATATCTATGCCTGTGATAACTTCGGTAACGGTATGCTCGACCTGAATACGAGGATTCATTTCGATGAAAAACCAATCGTGGCTATCTAGGTCGAGCAGGAATTCGACAGTTCCGGCATTGTAATAGCCGATAGACTGAGCGATTTTGACGGCGGCATCGCAGAGTTCCTTCCGAACGTCATCGGGCAAGCCAACGGAGGGAGCGATTTCAATGACCTTTTGATGCCGGCGCTGTACCGAGCAATCGCGTTCGTGCAAGTGAACGACATTACCGTGCTTGTCGCCGAGTATCTGGACTTCGATGTGCTTGGCTCGTTGAATGTAGCGTTCCAGGAAGACTGCTGGGTTCCCAAAAGCCCTCTGCGCTTCTCCTTGAGCCTCCTCCAAAAAGGAGTCCAAATCTTTAGGATCCTTGACGACTCGCATGCCGCGACCGCCACCACCAAATGCAGCCTTAATAATTAGCGGAAAACCGATTTTCTTGGCTATTTTGCGAGCTTCGCGCGGGTCAGAAACGGGATCCTGAGTGCCTGGTAGCGTTGGAACGTTAGCCTTGTCGGCAATCTTGCGAGCCTCGATCTTATCGCCCATCCGCTTGAGCAGCTTGGGGTTGGGCCCGACGAAATTAATGCCATTGTCCTCGCATGCTTGAGCGAAATCCGCGTTTTCGGAAAGGAATCCATATCCAGGATGGATGAGTTCGACATCGTTGTCTTTGGCGATCTCGATGATGGTATCGATATCTAGATAGGCCGCTACAGGACCTTTGCCACGGGCTAGCAGGTAGGCCTCGTCAGCTTTAAATCGATGAACGCCGAAGCGATCTTCATGAGCGTACAGGGCGACGGTTCGACAACCGAGTTCCGTGGCGCTCCGAAAAATGCGGACGGCAATTTCACTTCTATTGGCGGCGAGCAGTTTTTTCATATGGCTGATAGTTCCGATGGTTGGGAACTGAAGATTGGAATGAAGTTGGGGCAGGCGGAAGAGTCAAGGCACACCGGACACGATTTCGCTCGAATCTTAAATTGCCAATCCGAGATTCTTGATCTTGCATAGACCGCATGTTCGATCCTATCGAGAAATTGAAGGAGCATTTGCGGTTCCCAAGCGTGTCAACAGACTCGAATTTTAAAGAGGGAATGGATGGGTCGCGACGATTCTTGGAATCCCTGTTTGCCGATATGGGTCTAAGTGTTGAAGTGGTGAATACGCCTATGCATCCAATAGTGCTCGCTCGCCGAGAAGGAAATCCGGAGTGGCCCCACGTTCTAATATACGGACACTACGACGTGCAGCCGGCTGACCCGCTGGAAGAATGGCGCAGCGATCCCTTTGATCCCGTGGTTAAGGATGGACGTCTCTTTGCTAGAGGAGCTGCGGATAACAAGGGGCCGCAAATGGCTCATATCGCCGCGGTCGCTCAAGCATTGGAGGAAGATCCGGAGTTGCCCTTGCGAATTACGTTTCTCATCGAGGGCGAGGAGGAAATTGGAAGTCCCAGCCTCAAGCCTTTCCTAGAATCGAGGAAGGACTCATTTTCGGATGTGGATCTGGTGTTGCTTTCCGATACCTTAAGCCCTACGGAAAAGCAAATCGTCGTTACGGTAGGATTGCGAGGCATCGCAGTTTTAGATGTGCAGGTTCAAGGTCCTAGCGCAGATTTGCATTCGGGGCTTCATGGGGGAGCGGTTTACAATCCCGTTCAGGCCTTGTGCGAAATTTGCGCATCGCTACACGATGAAAACAATCGCGTAACGGTCGATGGCTTCTACGAAGGCGTTACTGATGTTGAAGATTGGGAACGAGATGAACTCGCGAAGCTGGGAGCCGACGAGGAAGCGTACAAAAAGACCTTGGGAGTTGGAGCTTTGCATCCAATAGAGGGATACACGCCATTCGAAGCTACGCGCTATCTTCCGACCCTGGAGTTTAACGGAATAGGAGGGGGCTATCAGGGAGAAGGTAGCAAGACGATTGTCCCGTCAAAGGCGATGACAAAAATTTCTTGCCGACTTGTGGGAAACCAGGATCCGAAAGTGATAGGAGAGCGTGTCAAACAGGCTGTTCTGGATCGGGCGCCCCCTGGTGTTTCCATAAATGTGGAGATGGGCCATGAAGGCGCTCCTTACCTGGTCACGCCCCCCGGCCGCCCAAACTCGCCAGCCGATATGCCGGGTCGCCTGGTCTACGCATTTGAAGCCACAACAAAGGCAATTGATGAATCTTTTGGATGCTCGCCATTGTTTTTACGAGAGGGCGGAAGCATCCCGATAATCGCCGACTTCAAGAGCATTCTCGGACTGGATTCCGTTATGATAGGCCTATTCCTCCCCGAGGACAATTTGCATGCACCAAACGAGAGCATGAACCTCGACGTGCTGAATCGCGGGATAGACGCTTCGAAGAAGATTCTCTTCTCCATTGCGAAGCATGGATAGGGAGTTGATAGGAGTAGATCCTTCAGCTAGCGGGCACCGGGCATCACGTTCGGAAATTTTTGCCCGGCATGGAATTGTGGCCACAAGTCATCCTTTGGCATCTCAGATTGGATTGGAAATTCTCAGGGATGGGGGTACTGCGATGGATGCGGCCATTGGCTCTAATGCGGCTCTGGGCTTGATGGAGCCTGTCAGTAATGGCATCGGGGGTGACCTCTTCGCTATCGTTTGGGACCCTAAGACGCAGCGATTGCATGGATTTAATGGAAGTGGCCGATCACCGATGGGCCTTTCTAAAGAGACTTTCGAGGAAGAAGGGATCACAGATGAAATCCCGTTATTTGGCAGATACTCCCTATCCACCCCTGGGTGCGTAGATGGCTGGTACCAACTTCATGGGGAATTCGGCAATCTTCCAATGGAGAGGATTCTGAAGCCCACAATTGGATACGCCTTTGACGGGCATCCTGTTCCCGAGATTATAGCGAGATCGTGGAAGAGAGAAATTGAGTCGCGAAGCAGGGACCCAAGCAGCTGTCCTGGCTTGTTAGATACATTTGCTCCAGGAGGAAGGTATCCGGAAAAGGGTGATATTTGGAAGAATCCTGCCCTTGGCGATACATTAGCTTCGATCGCGGAGAATGGTCGAAATGCCTTCTATGAAGGCCCAATTGCCCAAGTGATCGACAAACAGATGAAACGCCTGGGAGCTTATTTGTCTTACGAAGATCTAGCCCGTCACGAGGGTAATTGGATTGGTCCGGTATCGACAAATTATCGAGGTTGGGATATCTGGGAATTGCCTCCCAATGGCCAAGGAATAGCCACCCTTCAGATGCTTAATATTCTAGAAGGCTACGATCTTTCTAGTTTTGGATTCGGGTCGGCCAAGCATTTGCATGCATTCATCGAGGCAAAAAAGCTAGCTTACGAAGATCGAGCGAGGTTCTATGCGGATCCGGACTTTTCTCAAGCGCCAGTGGAAACTCTAATTTCCAAAGATTATGCAACCGAGAAGCGGACTCTAATCAATCCCCAGAAAGCGGCCCTAGACTATAGTCCGGGAATCTTGGAACGAGGAGACACCGTGTATCTCTGCGCGGCAGACTCTAGCGGCATGATGGTTTCGCTGATACAGAGCAATTTTATTGGCATGGGATCGGGCGTATGCATTCCGGAGCTTGGGTTTGGATTTCAGAATCGAGGAGCTTCGTTCAATTTCCAACCGGGGCATGCGAATGAATACCAGCCTGGAAAGCGCCCTTTCCATACGATTATTCCCGCATTCGTGACAGAGGGAGGTAGGCCGTTGATGGCTTTCGGAGTGATGGGGGGAAGCATGCAGCCTCAAGGTCACGTCCAAGTTATCGTCAATTTAAAGGATTTCGGCATGAATCTGCAAGAGGCGGGCGACGCTCCCCGCGTAAATCATGTTCGTTCCTCACAGCCATTCGGGTCGCCCCGTGAAATGACGGAAGGTGGAACGGTGTATCTAGAAAATGGATTTAGCGAAGTCGCCCGAGCCGATTTGGCGGCGATGGGCCATCAAATTGACATGATCTCTGGTAAAGGCCTATTTGGCGGGTACCAGGGAATTTGGCGAGATCCGGAGTCAGGCGTTTACACCGGAGCATCCGAAAGCCGTAAAGATGGCCAGGCGGTGGGCTATTGAGCGGGTTCCTTGAGCTCCCTTTTGCATTCCTTGCCAGATACTATGATTTCGCAAGAAATTGGGTAGGGCTGTTTGTCCCCAAACAGCCGCGGGAGCGTTGTCAGGGCGGTTGTTTGGGAACGAGCAACGCTACCTGAAATGAAATGATCGGGGACTGGCTCAGAGCGCCTTGCGACTACGCGCCGTTGCGGCGATAGGTTTGCATCAAATCGAGAATGGATTCCCGCACTCCAAATAAGGAGCGCCGGATGTCCAACTGCCAATTCTCATGCTTCGTCTGAAGGGATTGAGCTGCCTCCAAGGTGGATATCGTCATGTGCACGAGGTGGAGAGCCCGCTTTAGAGTCGCGACGACAAACCCGGGTTCTGGATCAACCTCGCGGGTCACTTCCTCCAAGGCTCCGATGAGTTTGCTTACCGTCATTTGGGAATGCCACAGGAGTTGGTTCCACGGGTTGCTAGTTTCATCGTTCAGGAGTTTCCGAGACTCCGTTTCAAAGAAAATCCGGGAGGTTATATCCATCATCTCGGATATGAGGGGGTGATTTGGGAGGTACTCTTCTGGATCGCTCTCGTCCTCTTGAAACAGAGCTCCTTCGGTTTGCGATTCCCAGTCATCTTGTTCCGCTTCTGGGAACTCAACACTCTCGATCTCCCAGCCCATTGCTTCCGCAACCAGCTCTTCGCACCTAGGATCGTCCCCGTACTTTTCGAAGAGCTCCAGAAGCATATCGCTCCGAGCATCTGACTTTTGCAAAAATGCTTCCCATTGAAACTCGTTCATTTCTTCGGTGACTGGAATTTCTTGCTCATCGTCTGTTTCGATGGCTTGGGACAAGTTATCCATAAAGTCGAACATCGCTTGCTGGTTTTTCAGCCGCTGATCGACTTCGTCGGTTTCCGAAAGAGTCCAGCTAGGAAGAGATACATTCCAGTCGAAATCAGTCGTCTCGATCAATACCCGTCCATTTCGTTCGCTAAACCACTCCAAATAAAGGCAATTACCGATAATGTAGGGGTGCTTGCCGTTTCCGAATTGGCCGACGATTTCGTCTGGATCGACTGGAATTTTGACTTTCTTGGAAGCGGTCATGTCTCCGACGACTCCATCCTGAAAAACGTCCAGACCGGAATAGTCTCCCTCAACTGGTTTTGGATTTTCGAATACAAGCTTCGCTCCCGCTAAGTCGCGATAGCAATTCCCTTTGAGTTTCAATTCAAGGGGCCGGTTTAAACCCTTGAGCCAGATAAGTCCCGAAACATCACCTGGCGCTCGGTTGTGAATCTCTCCTTTAACAACGAATTGGTCGATTCTCCAAGCCATGGAAAGTGGATTTTGAGAGCCAAGAAAGGTCTGTCAATCGCCTGTATCGACCTTGCCCTTAGAACTTGGTTAAAATAAAATGAAAGCCGATTTAGGACTGAAGGCCGTTGCTTTTTGGCAAGCCAGCCATTGGGATAGGCACCAATGAGCGCGTGCATTGAGCTATTACAAAAACTGGTAGCGATACCCAGCGTAAATCCGGTTTATGGGGGTCCTGGCGAGAAAGATGTAGAGGCGTTCGTCAGAGATTGGCTGTCTGAAAAGGGAATCGAATTCCACTGCCATGAGGTCCTGCCTGGCAGGCGCAACGTTGTGGCCCGCATCGGTGCTCACGATAAACCATCAGTGCTTATCGAAGCGCACATGGATACGGTCGGTGTTGATGGATGGGCGATTGGAAGCCCATACGAACTTCAATGCCGAGAAGGAAAGTGGTATGGCCGGGGTTCGTGCGATACGAAAGCAAGTTTAGCGACCTTTATGTTGCTTGCAGAACGCTGCAACGAAAACGCTAGTGAACTAAACCATAGCCTGGTTTTTGCCGCGTCAGCGGATGAGGAGGCAGCGCAACTTGGAGCCTACAAGCTGGCTGAGTTGAGGGACCGCTATGACATCAAAGGGGCGCTTACCGGGGAACCGACACGAAGCGGGATAATAACGAAACACAAAGGGGCCTGCCGATACACGATCGAGGCCGCGGGCAAGGCTGCCCATGGCTCCACTCCTCATCTTGGCGAAAACGCGATTTATAAAACCGCCAGGCTGGTTGAGAAGCTGGAGCGTTTGGCAGAATTGCTCTCCCAAGAAGACAATCGAGAGTCGATCGAGCGAGGTAGCCTAAATGTGGGTCGGATTGCTGGAGGAATTGGATTCAATATCGTCCCAGACAACTGCTCGATTGATCTGGACCGTAGACTAGGCGTCTCTGAGGAGATGGAAGAGGCACGGGAAGCGATTGAAGTGATTGCCAAGACGGAACTGGGCGTGAGCTTGTCCACGGTTTTAGAAAGGCCGCCATTGAACACGGACAATCAGAATTGGTTTCCGCAAGCCTTAGCTCAGCGGGCTCTCGATTTCGGGACCGATGCCGATTTTGGAGAAGCGGCTTTCATGACCAATGGCGTTGCCTATGCCAGTGTCGGAATTCCAACCGTAGTATTTGGACCTGGGGGTATAGAGCAGGCTCACAAAGTGGATGAGTATATTGATGAAGGCGAGATGGAGCGGTCTCTAGGCATTTTGGAATCGTTTTTTTTGTCCTAGGATTCTTGCTACGGGGCTCTGGGTCAGGCTTGGAATGCCAAAAATTGCGAAATTCTTCTGCAAGGTACGGAAAGGCTAAACCTGCGGTCTCAAAGTCCGAATTAGAATTTGGATTATCGTGGGAAAAGTGGATCGATGGTATTCGGAATTCTAGCAACATTGGCCTAGGGGTCGGCTCCGTATTTTTCGTTATGCAAAGCCTTAACGAAGAACGGAGTGTTCGAGTCAAAGTGCTAGACGTCATCGATGAATCGAGGGTGAGGGTTCTCGAAGAGGGTAGAGAGTGTGAAGTGATTCTCGCTAGTATCGCTTATCCCCCAGGGGACGAAAAATCTATTAGTGACGGGCAATGGATGATAGAAACCGTGGCCAAGGGGTTTTTCTTCAATATGGAAATTTTGAAGGAGTATCAGGATACGCGATATGTCACCCTCTACGCGCTAGGCGGCGAATCGGTAAACCAACTGATGTTGCGAAAGGGGTATGCTCGCTATTCGGCGATGGGGATTGGATTTCAGGAAGCTATGCTCGAGGCGGAGAAGTACGCCAAAGACAATCGTATTGGAATTTGGAACTCTCAAAGGGAGCTTTTCAGGAATGCTACCAGTACGATGAACAAGACGATGGACCATAAGAAGAGTCCAGTCGTGGCTTCGTAGTTTCTGCAGAGAAGTAGGGGCGATGGAGATCGCGCCGATGCATTGACATGGGGGTGTGACGAGGGCGATAGTGGAACCTGACTATTGGTCGACTTTGTGATATGTCATCCAAGATAAAGCCAAGTTGCTGCACGCCTACCAAACCCGAAAACGCTCTCTCATCTAGTAATTGCGAAACTTCAAGCGAGATTTCGGCTCGCGCCCCCGACTATGGCAGTCGAAGCAATATGGAGTTAATTAAGAGCGGGCCTTTTCTAATGGGGACGGACAGTGATGAAGCTTGGGAAGCCGATGGGGAAAAGCTGGTTAAAGAGGTTCATGTTGACGACTATTGGATATCCCGCTGTTGCGTCACCAACGAGGAATTTGGGTCCTTCATTGACGATACCGGGTACGTGACGGAAGCTGAGCAGTTCGGCTGGTCCTATGTGTTTCACATACTGCTGCCAAAATCGCTTCTCAAACGTTTGAAGCCACGCAACGTTCAGGGCCTCGAGTGGTGGTACGGTGTCGAGGGAGCGTGCTGGAGGAAACCTGAGGGTCCGGGATCGAACATTAAGAAGCGAAGGGACCATCCAGTAGTGCACGTAAGCTGGAACGACGCGGCTGCTTATTGCCAATGGAAGGGGCAGCGCTTGCCGACGGAAGCAGAATGGGAAAAGGCTGCTAGAGGAGGGCTCGTGCAGAAAATGTATGCGTGGGGCGACGACTTGATGCCTGACGGAAAACACCGATGCAATATTTGGCAGGGCAACTTTCCGCTAGTAAACTCAGCGGAAGATGGCCATGTAGGACCCGCTCCTGCGAAATCATTCCGGGCGAATGGCTATGGATTGTACAATGTTGCGGGAAACGTCTGGGAATGGTGCCAAGACTGGTTTTCGCCAACATGGCGACTAACACATGATGAACCTAATCCCAAAGGGCCGGATACCGGCGAGGGCAGGATGATGAAAGGCGGTTCGTATTTGTGCCACGACAGCTACTGCAACCGGTATCGGGTAGCTGCTCGGACGTCGAACACGCCTGACACGTCAACTGGGAATATGGGCTTTCGAACGGCGAACGATGCCTAGAGCCATAAGAGCTTAGTCGTTGACAGAAGCGCTGCGTCCAATGCGTAGCGGTCCTCGAGCGCCTTTGCGACGGCGTTTCCTTGGTGGCTTTTTCCAGGTATCTGGGTCCGATTTATCGTCTCCAGCTTTGGGCTGAGATGAATCGGTTTCGTTTGTAGGGGACGACGCTTGGGAAGTCTCTTCTTCCGGCTCATTATCTTGGGCCCTATCGAAGCATCTGTCTTCGGAAGGTCTGTGCTTGGGAAGCGTATTCTCCTGCTGGTCGAGGCTGCTTTTCATGCGATTCGGTTGATCCTCGAACTGCTTCAGTTCGCTCTGCTTCGATTGCAGCTCTTCAATATCCTCTTGGAAATTTTGTTTGGCCCACTCGAACTGGCGGAACTCTTCCTTAAAGGTGGCCTGGTCTGTGGCGAGTTTAAATTGCTCTTCCTTAACCTTGTTTTGCAGTTCGCGAAGGGTGACTTCTGCGTCCTTGCGATTCACTTCGATCTCGCGTTGTTTCTTTTCGAAGTCCTGGTCGAAAGACTGCTGGGCTTCATCGAGCTTGTCCTTCTGTTCTTGCAGCTTGAAGCGATCTACTTCCAAAAGTCGTTTCGCTTCCTCAAGCTCTTCCATGTCGAGATTGGAAGCCCGCGTTTCGATCTTTGATTTGAGATCCTCGATTTCTTTGGTCCGTTGCTCGATGATGAAATCCTTCTCGGCGATGGACTCCTTTGCTTGTTGAAAGGACTCATTGAGCGATTCGAGCTTCGTGCTCTTTGAGCTTCTTCTCCCGCTCCTCTAGGTCGGTCATCCGCTCGATCCTTTCTGGTGTTGCTCCACCAGATCCGCCATTTTGCTTACCAAGCTCCTCGAGCAGCGTTTCCGCCTTGGCCTTGTTAGTAATCAGCTCCTGATTGGATTTTTCGAGCTGTTCTACCTTTTGTATAGCTTCATCGAGCTCGTTTTGCAGCGCCTTGGCAGGAGCCTCTTCCGCGAGGGCTTTGCTTGGATCGTTCATTTTGAACAGGGCGGAAAGCGCCTGCTCGACTTCCATCATGTCTTCCCAAGTAACCGCGTCGGCGGAAGTCGTGCCATGATTGAAAAACTCGTTTGTAGAATCGAATATTTTTTTGAGATTCTTTGGCTCGTCGATGATATCTGTAACTCCTGCTCGGATACAATAGATGATGTCTTCGAGCTCGTGCCCTTCTGAAAGGAGAAACACCGGAAGTTTGGGCTTCGTTTCTTTGAGCTGCGCGACCAAACCGAGTTCGCTCTGGTTTTCTTCTAGGGCTCTATCCGTGATCGCCAAATCGAATCTCTCATTTTGAGCAGCTTCTAGCGCTTCCCAGCCGTTTGAATGGGCAGACGTGGAATAACCGGTTCCGGAAAGCAGAAAGGATAGCGCTTTCGCCTCCTCCGTTTCGCTTTTAACGATGAGAATTTTTTCGTTCAAAACTTGCCTTTTCTAATAGGATTGTTGCTTGGCTTGGGACGACAATTCGCCTCTGTTTACTCGCTGAACGGCCGTAGTCTTGATTTACGTCTTTTATACAAGACGAGGCTCGAAGTTTCGAAATGGGTCCTATTTCGTCTAGAATGACGTAGCAAACTAGTGTCGATTCAGGACCTGTCGGGACGGTTTATTCTGGGTCCAGAGTTTTCCACTTTGTTGAATCAGATTCCTTATGCGCGAAAAAAAGAGTTATGATACGCCTTTAACGGACAACAAACCGTTGCTGAAATGGGTGGAAAAGATGCGAAAGCTCTGTTTGCCGGAAAATATTCATTGGTGCGACGGTTCTCAAGAAGAGTACGATATGCTTTGCCAGCAAATGGTAGACAGCGGAACCTTCATCAGGCTCAATCCAGAAAAGCGGCCTAACAGCTTTCTATGCCGATCAGATCCATCTGATGTTGCTCGAGTAGAGGATCGCACGTTCATCTGCAGCCAAAGTAAGGATGCCGCGGGACCCACTAATAATTGGCGAAATCCATACGAGATGAAGCGGGAGCTCAAAACTCTCTTCTCGGGTTCAATGAGGGGGCGGACTATGTATGTCGTTCCATTTAGCATGGGTCCCATAGGTTCGCCGATCGCTCACGTCGGAATTCAGCTAACGGATTCTCCTTATGTGGCTGTTAACATGCGTATCATGACTCGCATGGGAAAGGAGGTCCTGGACAATTTGGGTAACAAACGGGTGGTGCCGTGCATGCATTCCGTGGGGATGCCCTTGGAGCCTGGCCAAGAAGACGTTCCTTGGCCTTGCGAGCCTGATCCGAAAAACAAGTACATCGTCCACTTTCCAGAGGAGAGAGCTATTTGGTCTTATGGAAGCGGATACGGTGGAAATGCGTTGCTTGGAAAAAAGTGCTTTGCTTTGAGAATCGCGTCCTGCATGGCTCGAGACGAGGGCTGGATGGCGGAGCACATGCTAATATTAGGTGTAGAGAATCCAGAGGGGGAGAAAACCTACGTAGCGGCTGCTTTTCCCAGCGCCTGTGGCAAAACGAATTTCGCTATGCTAATCCCACCTGAGGGTTTCGAAGGCTGGAAGATCTGGACGGTGGGCGACGACATCGCTTGGATTAAGCCGGACGCTTCAGGGCGACTACGAGCGATTAATCCGGAGGCCGGATTTTTCGGAGTCGCTCCGGGCACGTCGTACGATACGAACCCCAACGCGATGGACTCTCTCAAAGAGAACACCATTTTCACCAACGTTGCTTTGACGGATGATGGGGATGTTTGGTGGGAGGGTTTGACTCAGGATACTCCTCAGCATTTAATAGATTGGAAAGGCCAGGACTGGACGCCAGATTCCGAGTCTCCTGCCTCCCATCCGAACGCCAGATTTACAGCTCCGGCGAGCCAGTGCCCAACGATTGATCCAGCCTGGGAGGATCCGGAAGGCGTGGAGATCAAGGCGTTTATTTTTGGAGGGCGACGCATGACCACCTTGCCCTTGGTGTACCAAGCTTTCAATTGGTCGGACGGCGTCTATACGGGAGCGACTATGGGATCGGAGATGACGGCCGCCGCCTTTGGGGAACTAGGAAAAGTCAGACGAGACCCTATGGCGATGTTGCCTTTCTGCGGGTATCATATGGGCGACTACTTTCGGCATTGGTTCAAAATGCAGCGCCGATTGAGCGAAACGCCTCGCGTTTTCCATGTGAACTGGTTCCGGAAGAATGAAGACGGGGGATTTATGTGGCCTGGATTCGGCGAGAATATGAGGGTCCTTAAATGGATAGTGGATCGCGTGCGAGGCCGTACAAGAGCGATGGAAACTCCGATTGGCTGGATTCCTCGCTACGATGATTTTCACTGGGACGGCCTTGATTATCCCGAAGAAGATTGGGATGCCATCATGGAGGTCGACCGCGAAAAATGGAAACGCGAGGTGATTCTCCACGAAGAACTTTTTATCGATCTAAGTGAACACCTTCCCAAGGAACTCCTATTCGAACGCGAGCTGCTGATTTGCCGTCTCTAAGCGGTCGATACAACCGCAAGCGAGGAACGGCTTGCACCCAAAGAAATTATCTTTCGTTTAAGATATTAGCGAGCCGACGCTCGAGTGAGGCCTGATTCCTGATAGAATTCCTGGAATACGCGCATGCGTTCTCGTTCGCGATTAGCCTCGTCCACTTCGGCTCGACTTAGTTGGCGTTCATTGCTGAACATGATGCGCCGCATTTTCAGCAGGGCCATATTCTGAAGCTGGCGCACACGTTCCCGAGTGATGCCGAAAATGCTTCCAACTTCTTCGAGGGTTAAGGGAGAGTCGCGTTCGATGCCGAATCTGAGCTTGATGATTTCCGACTCCCTTTCCTCCAAACGATTGATCAGCTCTGACAAATCGCCTTGAATTGATTTTTGGTTGAGACGTTCAAAGGGGGAGGGGGAGTTTTCATCGCCAACGACATCGCCTAATTCCGTTCCATTTTGATCATCGCCTATAGGGGCGTTGAGAGAGGTAGGCCTGGCGCTAACCGATTTCAAGTGGGCGACTTTGCTTGCCGATATCTCCAGAATGTCGCCGAGCTCTTCGTTGGTGGGCTCTCGCCCAAGCTCCTCGGCAAGTTGACGGGAAACCTTGCGGATTTGAGATATACGATCAACCAGGTGAACCGGAAGGCGAATCGTCTTACTTTGATTGGCCAATGCCCGTTTGATCGACTGCTTTATCCACCAGGATGCGTATGTGCTAAGCTTACCGCCTTTTTCTGGGTCGAAGCGCTCAACCGCTTTAATTAGGCCGATATTTCCTTCGCTGATGAGATCTGTTACCGGTAGACCGTAGTCTCGATAGTCGTATGCAATTTTAACTACAAGGCGCAGGTTAGAGGAAATCATGCGGTCGCGGGCTTTCTTGTCACCGGCCTTTATTTTTTCCGCTAATTCGACTTCTTCTTCTCGAGTAAGAAGGGGGAATTTCCCGATTTCGTTAAGATAAAGCTGGATACCGCTACGCTCCCGAGAATCGGGACGTTCCGTGTTTTCAGGATTGGGGGCTTTCTTGCGTTTATTGGGAGTCCCAGAATGAGAATCCTTTAATACGACAAGGGTATTTCGATTTTGGTGATCGCCGTTTGGGACGGTTAGAGTCGGACCTAAAACCGCGCTACCCGATACGTTTGGGGGAGCAGGAGACTTGGTGATCGGACGGTTAACCGAATACAACGCAGTCATTTCGAGAAAGGCTCTAGATGGGGGGCGCAAGCGAGTGGAGCTAAATCATCGATTTGTCCAGAGACGTAAAAGTATTCATAGCCCATTTATAAATAGGCTGCTAATGACACTGGCTTATAGCGCCTTTCTGGATACTGTCCGCAAACTGGATTCGGCTAGAAGGATTCAGCTACGGACACGGCTTTAAATAGCGCTGAAGCCTTGAAGATCGTTTCCTTGTACTCGGATTCTGGATCGGAGTCCGCTACGATGCCAGCTCCGGCTTGTATGATGACCGTTCCATTTTGAACCATGGAGGTTCTTAGGGTAATACAGGAATCGAGATTTCCGTTGTAGCTGAAGTAGCCGAGCGCTCCGGCGTAAAACTCGCGTTGGTCCGGCTCCCCTTCGGCTATAATTTGCATTGCTCGTATTTTCGGAGCGCCGCTCACCGTTCCCGCTGGAAAGGTGGCTCTCATAAGGTCGAAAGCATTGCGATCCGAGGCGATTACCCCTTCCACCTGCGATACGATATGCATCACGTGTGAGTAGCGCTCGATTATCATGTAATCGGGCACATTTACCGATCCGTATTGGCATACTCTGCCAATATCGTTGCGGGCCAAGTCAATGAGCATCAAATGCTCGGCCTTTTCTTTTTCGTCGGCTAGCAATTCCTCTTCTAGGGCGAGATCTTCCGCCTCCGTTTTCCCTCGAGGGCGAGTGCCTGCAATAGGGCGAATCTCGACTTTGTCACCTGTTAGTCTAACGTGAACTTCAGGCGATGCGCCGACGATTGAGAATCCTTCGGATTCCAAAAGAAACATGTAGGGCGAGGGATTCACTGTACGAAGGGCTCGGTACAGGTCCAAAGGCGTTTTTGAAAAGGCTTTTTCGAATCGTTGACTGAGCACCACCTGAAAAATGTCGCCAGCTCTAATGTATTCCTTGGAGCGTTCGACTAATTCTTCGAAATCTTCTTTTATAAAATTTCCGGCGGGAATCTGGATTCCTTCTGGCGATTTCAGCGTTGCGGGTTCTACTTGGCTGGGCTTTTCTAATGTGGCCTGAAGGTGCTGAAGCTCGTCGATCGCTGCCTGGTAGGCGTCCTCCGTGGATTCGTAGGCGTTAGGCCGAGCATTGACAAGTAGCCGAATGGTTTGCTTGGCCCGATCGAAAATCACCATGGAGTCGGCTAGCATGTAGTAGCTTAGTGGAGACTCATGGCAGTTGTTCTTCGCCCGGGGCACCGTTGGTTCGACACGACAAATGTATTCGTAGGAGAGGTACCCGACAGCTCCCCCGGTGAATGGAGGAAGTTCTGGAAAATCGATTGGCTGGTATTGGGCTATTTCTTCCTCGATCAAGGAGAGGGGGTCGTCGGGCGTGTCGATTTCCACGGGCTCTTTGCCGGGTTCTTCGATAACCGTTCGATCCCAGTAGCTAGTGATAATCTTTCGGGGCCGACAGGCGATAAAGGTGTACCTAGAAAGGCGTTCACCTCCTTCGATGGATTCGAGAAGGAATGCAGGGCTATTGGACTTTAGCTTCGAATATGCGGTGACCGGCGATTCTAGATCGGCCATCAGATCGGCATAGACGGGAATGAGGTTTCCCTGCGAAGCGAGGGCCTCGAATTCCTTTAGGTCTATGCTGGGCTGCAATTCGTGCGACATCTTGGCAAACTAATTGGAGGCGACACCCTAAGCCTCCGCCGCCGGGTGTCTACGAAATTATAGCCCGGATATATGGCAAACTCTTTGGAATGTGACGGTATGCGTCGCAAACCGTATTCCAGTTGGTAGGGCTGACTGTCCTCAGTCGGGCGCCTCAGTAGGCTTTTCTATAATTCGGCTGACTAGGGACATTCAGCCCTAGCATTCTCAATGCGAGCAAGCTGTAGTTTTTAGACGCTATTTGAATCATCCAAGCTAGCCCCACTGAGAGGTGTCTTCGAAATGGTGTTCGAAGGGAGGGCTTGATTCTGTTCCGTAGTAGCGGAGGTAGCGTTCCCAATCCTCCAGTTTCGCCCGATCGCGTGGATTGTTTCGCTTCGTTAGCCGCTTCTTTCGGATTCTCGGGTCGGCGGTTACGTAGTAGGCTTTTGCGGGATGACCGACTTTCGCTCTTACGGCATCGAGCCAGTTGGCATCCCGAAATTCTTTGGTGAAGGGTCCGGCTACTACGACGTCAATGTGACTAAGATTGACCTTAGCGGTGTTGAAAAGAGCCTCGTATATAGGTTCTCGATACGCGGACTTAAACTCTGGGCTATCGCGATCGTCCGGGTTTTTGTTGGCCAAGGATAGACCGGCCTGGACCACAGGTTCAGTGACCGTGTCGATGTCCAAGAACGCCGCTCCGAAGCGAGCCGCCAATTCTTTCCCGAATCGCGTTTTACCCGAAGCGGGAGGGCCGCCAACTATGTGTAAGGTTGGCATGGCAGCGCGACTATTCCGCAGTCGATTCAGGTGGCGGCAGATTTCTACGGGCTCGCCACTCTTGGAAAATGGAGTATCCTAGGAATAACAGGGCCACAATGGTGAAAGTGGCGGCAATCGGACGAGTAATCATGGGCAAGAAAGAGCCTTCCGACATTTGCAATCCAGACCTGAGCTCGGCTTCCATGATTCCGGCAAGAACGTATCCTATAACGAACGGGCCCAAGGGGAATCGCGCTCGGTCCAGGAAGAAACCAACCAGGCCAAAGCCGATGACGACCCAAACGTCGAACATCCGATTTGTCGATGCATAGGCTCCGATTAAGCAGAAAACGAATACGATCGGAATTAAGTAAGCGCGATTGATGTTTACAACCTTGGCGATATGTCTCGCGGAAAATACCATGACGAGGAACATAATGATATTGGCTATTATGTATCCGATCATCAGTGACCATACTAGGGCTCCGTATGTCTGGAAAAGCAGGGGCCCTGGCTGGATCTGATGCATGATCATAGCGCCTAGAAGAATGGCGTCTACGGGAGCTCCGGGAATGCCGATTGTTATAAGCGGTATTAAGGCTCCACCAGCATTGGCGTTGTTCGCCGATTCGGCGGCGACGATTCCCTCGTCGTGGCCTGTTCCGAATTTTCTGGGAGTTTTGCTAAAGGTTTTGGCGATTCCGTAGGCGACCATCGAGGAAATGCTTGCCCCGATACCGGGGAGTATTCCCACCCAAGTGCCGATGCATGAGGAGCGGATAATGTTGAAAAGATGCTGTTTCCACTCGTTGAACTTAGGAAAAACTCCCTCGCCCCTGCCCATCTTAATGCCGACCCCCTTTTTATTTATCTCCAGGGCGTCTTTGATAATCTGGCTCATGACGAATATGCCCAGTAGCACCGGAAGGAGATTGAATCCATCCCCCATGGAATCGAAACCGAATGTGAGGCGTAGTTGACCATCGGATTCATTTAGCCCAGGCATGGCGGCCAAAAGGCCTAGCGTTGCGGACATGAGACCTTTGAGCAGGGAACCTTGACTGATGGAGGCAATGAGTACGAGAGCCATCAGAACCATGGTGAAATATTCCCAGGGCCCGAACTTATGGGCGAAATGAGATAGTGGAGGCGCTAGAGCGATTAGAAAGACCCCAGAAATGATTCCCCCGAAAAGGGAGGAGCCCACCCCCAGGCTAAGCGCTTTGCCTGGCTGACCTTGTTGGGCCATGGGATAGCCGTCGAAAGTGGTCATCATGGCGGACGGTGTTCCTGGCATTTTTAGAAGCGTGGCGCTTATCAATCCTCCGCTAACAGAACCGACATGCATGCCCATGAGCAGGAGCACTGCATTGGTGCTATCCATGGAAAAGGTGAGCGGCACAGTGAGAGCCATGAGCATGCCCCCGCCCAAGCCGGGAATCGCCCCAACAAATATCCCGCTAGCGACTCCTATGAAGATCCAAAGGAATGGAAAGGGACTTAGTACGTGCTGTAATGCTTCTAGCGCTTCCATATGGTTTCGAGTGCCCGGCTAGTTCACTGAGGAAGGTCCATGTAGAATACTTCCGTAAGTAGGTATTGTCCCCCAAAACCGAACACGGTCGCAATTATTGCGCTGACTATTAAAACGCGTTTATCGAAACGCGACAGCAATGCTGCCAGAGCGAAAATAAACAATGTTGTGGCGCTTCGAAAACTGGCCCAACCCAGATTCATGCTAAGGACATAAAGCGCCGGGATCCCCACCGTGTAGGCTGCTAGAAGAGGCTCCAGTTTGAAGCCGCGCTTGGACTCGCGAGCCAGTAGCTGAGATAGAAGAATTGATCGAATGCCTATTACCAGAGCCAGGAATATGATCAGGTAGGCTGTGTATTTCGGAAAGGCGGCAGACCCGATTGGGTCGAAAAAGGGAGGCGGGATATCTTTAGCTGCGATTAGAACGACTACAGCCAGAGCTATCAGACTGAGGCTAATAATGATATCCTGATAGGGAATACGCTTTTTTTCCGACATTGACTGGGCAGAGTATTCAGGGCTTGCGAGCCTTGGCGACTAGTGGCGTGACTCGGGCGCGCATGTCATCCAGGAAGGGGCGGATTTCCCCTTCGTCGCCAAAGCTGCGATGTATTCCCAAGTTTTCGAATTTCTCTCGGATCTCAGGAAGTGCCATAGCTTTTTGCAGGGTATCGGCAATAAGGGCGACTCGTTCGGGAGGCGTGGATTTGGGAGCTAGCCATATTCGCGTGTCCCGCATAACCAAGTCCACGCCAATTTCCTTGGCGGTTGGTATGTCAGGCAAACGAGTCGCCCGCTCTTCGGAAAGCACGACAAGAGGCTTGATGCCTGTATTCTCGAATTGGATAAAGGCGAGCAAGCTGAACATGGAAAGGTCCGTATGCCCTCCTAGAATGGAGGCCAGTCGCTTCGAGCCTCCCCCGCTTTGGATGAACTTGAATTCGATCCCTGCTCCTTCGGCGAACATAAGGGGTATAAGGTGTACCGGAAGTCCAATATTGGTGGCTACTTTGATGGAATTGGGGGACTTTTTTGAATGGTCGATCACGGATTGAATGGAGTCGAATCCGGAATCATCCATGACGCCGAGGCCCAAATCCGAATAGCCGGTTCTGCCAATGATCGCGAACTCATTGTGGTCGTAATTCGCGATACCCATAGCTTTGGATGTCACGATTCCTGGAGTCCACAATCCGATCGTGTAGCCATCTGGAGGGGCATCTTTTATTCTTCTAGTTCCCAGGGTGCCTCCAGCGCCGGGAAGGTTGATGATCGCCAGTTTAACGGGGAGCAGATCATTGTCTTCAATCGCCCGCTGGAATATCCGGGCCATGGTATCCACTTCGCCTCCCGCGTTGGTGGGGATGATAACCTTTATGGGTTGCTCGGGGTATTCAGCCCGCAGCCACTGGCCTGAGCCGAAGCAAAGAATGGATAGCGAGAGCCAGAGAAAGGGTTTTGAGATGGGCGAGGTGTGTTTGATTACCGACATTGAGTTTGAGGACGATCGGCGATTGAAGGAAGGTCGATTAATCCGAATCGCGGAAACTCGGTCAACGATATACGGAGCGCCGTTGAGCGTTACATGTAAAACAGACTGTTTACGAGGCTGGGTATGCCGATGGGTAAAGGTAATACAAGAGGGGTTTCTTATTCCGATTTTCGTGTTTACCCTGCTTCATTCTCTGTGAGACTGCGAGATATGGACGCGAGTAGTTGCCAATTGGACTTTGAAGGAAAAACCGCCATTGTAACCGGCTCCACTAGGGGAATAGGCCGAGCCATCGCTGATTTGCTTTGGGATTGCGGGGCCAGTGTGATTTATACCGGAACCAAGCGTTTTTCGGAAGTAGCGGCCGGCGAACGCAAAGACTATTGGCAGCTCGATGCCAGCGATGAGTCGAGTGTAGAGGCTTTTCAAAATCGAATGATGGATCTGTCGAGTTTGGACATCCTCGTCAATAATGCTGGGATCAATCGCGTGGACTCTGTCGAAGGGCTTGAGGACGGGGACTGGGCAACGGTTTTGGATGTGAATTTGACCGCTCCCATGAAATTGATGCGGGCAGCTACCAAAGTAATGAAGAATGCCCGTGCCGGTGGCCGAATTTTGAATGTTAGCTCCTTGTTTGGCGTGATTGGCCGCCCCAATCGGCACTGCTACACGGCGACCAAATCAGCCCTTTCAGGCGTGACGCGATCCGCGGGCCTAGAATTGGCTCGAGAGGGCATATTGGTGAACGCGATCGCTCCGGGATTTATATTGACGGATATGACCAAGTCGATGCTCAGCGTGGAGCGACGTAAGAGTCTGGAAGAAATCGTTCCAATAGGCCGGATGGGCAATGAATTGGAGATCGCTCGTTTTTCAGCTTTCATGGTGTCCGAATTGAATACCTATCTCGTTGGTCAAACGATCGCTGCAGATGGTGGCATCACGGTAAGCCCCGGTTTTTCCTGATGCGCCTGACAGCGGATCTGAAATCCAGGATTCGCGACCTAAGTTCCGAATCGCCAGAGTCGATTGCCTTGATGGCGAGGAGACATCCGGATTTGCCGATGGCGTTTATCGCTCAGCAAGTCAAAGCTCGGCAGCGAATACGGAAGAAGCTGCCCAGTTGGTTCGCCAACGAAGATATCGAATTTCCCGATACGT
>MDTA01035656.1_pt1 | contig 29678 bp, 31 predicted proteins | sample 811151 | NCBI WGS metagenome assembly MDTA01 (sample SAMN05326648, study PRJNA326480) | marine metagenome | isolation source: seawater | place: Indian Ocean: South | collected 2010 | reverse complement strand
TGCAGGAAATCAGGAATCTAATATTGAGAGCATAACAAGAAGTGGAGCCTCAATTGCATGTAATGCTAACAATGATTTTTTGCCTAGTTTTGAGGCAGCAATTGAAAAAGTCTTCAATCAAGAGAGCATCAGAAAAAACCTAATTAAAAATTCCTCGGAAATTATTGATGGACAAGGTTCTAAAAGAGTTGCAAATTCAATATTAAGTTTTCTCAATGACTGACTATAAACATCGGGTTAGGCCTGTAAAAAAGAGTGATTTGTCATTGATATTGTCCTGGAGGAATCATGAAGAAATTAGAAAACATATGTATAACAAGAAAATTATATCTAATGAAGAACATTTAAATTGGTTTAATAAATCAAACAATGACCCAAAAAAAACATTATTGATATATGAATATCTGGGTGAAGCGCAAGGATATATTAATTTTGAAGATCTAATTGATGGCGGTGAAGAGGGAGTTTGGGGTTTTTATCTTTCACCTTTTTGCAAACTAAAACTTGGTTTAGCAATGGGTCAAACCGCTTTAAAGTATGGCTTTAGTAATATTGGCTATAAAAAAGTATGGGGCGAAGTTATTAAAGAAAATATAATTAGTCAAAGATTTCATGAGAAAGTTGGGTTTACTTTTAAATGTTTTGATAAGGCATTTACAAGTGATATTATCGTATGCAAATATCAGATTAATGATAAAAAATTCTATGAAACTCTAAAAAATGATAATTGAAATAGACAATATAAAGATCGGTGAAAATCAACCACCATATATAATCGCAGAAATATCTGCTAACCATAATGGCGATATAAAGAATGCAATTAAGCTTATAGATATGGCAAAAGATTGTGGAGCAAGCGCTGTAAAACTGCAAAGTTACACACCTGATACAATCACTTTGGATTCAAACAATGATGATTTTATTATTGAAGGCGGTTTGTGGGATGGTCGAAGACTATATGATCTTTATGCAGAAGCATTTTTGCCATGGGAATGGCATAAACCATTATTCGATCATGCCAGAAATAAAGATATAACAATCTTTAGCTCAGTATTTGATAATTCATCAGTAGATTTTTTAGAGGATCTCAATACTCCAGCATACAAGATAGCATCATTTGAGGCTATAGATTTGCCATTAATTAAATATACAGCTAGTACAGGTAAACCTATGATTATTTCAACCGGATTGGCTGATAAAGAGGAAATTGAAGAAGCCATATTTGCAGCAAAAGATTCTGGATGCAAACAACTTGCAATTTTGCATTGTGTAAGCGGTTATCCAGCACCATCCAGTGACTATAATCTTAAGACTATTAAAGATATGAAGAATAGTTTTGGAATTGTAACTGGTTTATCGGATCACACAATTAGCAATACAACAGCACTAGCAAGTATTTCTTTAGGCGCATCAATCATTGAAAAACATATTACATTAGATAGGGCTGGAGGAGGTCCGGATGATAGTTTTTCTTTAGAAAAAGAAGATTTAGCAGAATTATGTAAAGAATCAAGAGTTGCTTCAGAAGCAGTTGGCAAAGTTGACTATGGTCTTAAGTCTTCTGAAGCAGGCAATATAAAGTTTAGAAGGTCTCTTTACTATGTTAACGATATAAAATCTGGATCTAAAATCCAAAAAAAGGATCTTAGGAGCGTAAGGCCTGGCTATGGGCTTGCCCCAAAAAAACTTGATTCAGTCATTGGAAAAAGAGCATTGAAAGACATAGAAAAACATACTCCAGTTCAAATAGAAGATTTTAAATAGATTGATGAGGAAAAAAGATTGAGGATTTTAGTTACAGGTGGCGCAGGTTATATAGGCTCTCATGTATGCAAGTTATTAAAATCTAATGGATATTCTCCAGTTGTATTCGATAGCTTTGAAAGAGGTTTTAAAAAATCAATAAAGTGGGGAGATTATATTAGAGGAGATTTACGTGATCCTGATTCGATAAAAGCTGCTCTTATGAGTCAAGACTTTGATGGTGTTATGCATTTTGCTGCATTCGCATATGTTGGTGAATCAATACATGAACCGAAGAAATATTTAGAAAATAATGTCATGGGAACTATAAATCTCCTCGAAGCAATGAAGAATGTAAATGTTAAGAAGCTTATATTTTCAAGTACTTGTGCTGTATATGGAACACCAAAGAGCTCACCAGTAACTGAAAGTCATGCTATAAAGCCTGAAAGTCCTTACGGATTAAGCAAAGTAATGGCTGAAAGTGTAATTCAGCAATATAAAGATTTGGGCATCATAAAACCTATAATTTTAAGATATTTTAATGTTGTTGGAAGTGATCCTGATGCTGAAATTGGTGAGTGTCATGAGCCTGAGACCCATATTTTGCCAATTGCAATAGAGGCAGCTATAGGCATTAGAGACAAATTTGTAGTTTTTGGAGACGACTATAAAACAAAGGATGGAACTGGAATTAGAGACTATATCCATGTTAATGATTTAGCATCAGCTCATATAAAAGCATATGAGATGATTGATAGCCTATATGAAGAAAAGAATGTTTTTAATCTAGGTACAGAAAAACCATATTCAGTTCTTGAGATAATTAGAATTGTAGAAAAAGTAACATCTTCAAAAATCAATCTAGAGTTTGAGAACCGCAGAGAAGGTGATGCTGAAGCATTATATGCAGATGCAGGTAATGCAAAAAAATATTTATCATGGAAGCCTAAATATCCAGATATTGAACAATCTATTTTACATGCACATCAATGGCTAAAAAAATCCAAATAATTTTATTCAAATAGTTTTTTTGTGAGAACTTTTGCAATAAACAATTTTGAGGATGGAAAATTTTTTGTACTTTTCATTTTCATATTTTTTTTGAATTTGCCAATGTTTGCTGGTTTCTTATCATTCATTGATAGGAGTATTCTTAATGTTTTTAGCCTCTTAATTTGTTTTTCTTTATACTTTTATTTTTATAGAGTTAGCCCAGTTAGCTATAAGAATCTAATAATTTACCTTTTAGTAATTGTTTTTTTATTTATGCAGTTTTCAAAGACTGCAGTGATGTATGGTTTCATAGATGGACTAGCAACTTTCTTAAGATATATTTTTTACCTTACAATTGCTATCTTCACATATCAAAGAGGCCTCACTAAGAGGTCTGTTAATGCGATTATCTATTTATCATGCCTCTTTTGTATTTTGTCAGCATGTATTGGCTTTATCCAAGGAAATTATATTTATCTCAATGGCGCTTACAGATTTATGGGAGCAAGTGCAAGTTCAGCTGGATTGGCGATCCAAGTTTCAGTGTGTCTTTTATTGATATATTTTAAGTTTATTATTCTGGAAGAAAAAATCTATCTATCTTTAAGTAACTGTCTTTGGCTAATTACATCACTCTTTCTTTTTTACATTCTCTTAATTACACAATCTAGACAACCTATCCTAGGGATCTTTGCAGTAATGCTTGTTCATTTACTCTTCTTTAGAAAAACTTTGTTTATATTTGTACTCACTGCATTATTTCTTTATTTGAATACATTCATTGAATTGAGCGGAATTTCTTCAACTAGAGTAGTAACTTTGTTCAACAATCTTGTTCAAGTATCATCAATTAGTGAATTAGAGGATATAAGAGACGCCTCTCTAGTATCGAGAATAAATTATATAAAAGTTGGGGCATCTCATATTATAGAAAATACTCTATTATTTGGCGCAGGCTTAAATTCTTTTCCAGGAATATATGAAGCTGCTACTGGCAAAGACAGCGTTGCTCCGCATAATGACCTTTTATTAATTTTTGTTGAATTTGGATATTTTGGACTATTAATGCTTTTTTATGGGTTATTTAAGTATTTAAGAATTGTAGTTACAAAGAAATTGTATTTTCCTGTTGCAATAATTGTTTTTTGGGCGCTTGGTTTGAGTTTAAATAATTTCTTGTATTACCACACTGTTGCTTTTATGATGTTTTTTCTTGCATCTATAAGCCTAAAAAGTAATGAAACTTTAGGTACCAAAAAGAGCAATTTATAAATGAAGTTTAAGTTATCGAAAATATTAAAAGATAAAGCAGAACTCAAAAATGCTATTTTAAATAGAAGATTTATCACATATGCAAATTCTTATTCTTTTTTAAAAGCTGATGAATTTGAATGCGATTATAATTTTGTTGCTGATGGTTGGCCGGTTGCTGTATATAGCTCGATTCTTTCTCAGAAAAAGATTCACAGACTTAGCTTTTTCAAATTAAGAGAATTTTGGATTAATGAGGCAAAACAAAAGAGAATTGGAATTGTAGGCTATGAAGAAAAAGATGTTATAGATCTCAATGAAGAGCTAAAAAGTCTCAAGATTTTCCCGCAATTTATTTCTGATGGATTTAAAAATGATGACGATTTATGTTTGCTTATAGAAAGTCAAAGTAAGAACGTTGAAATAATATTTTTAGGAATTTCTCAGCCAAGACAAGAGCAGATAATGAAAAGACTTGAACATCTAGAGGGCAAAATATCGATCATTTCATGTGGTGCTTTTTGGATCCAAGAAATCCTTAATAAAGAAAATGTTACCTCTTTTGCAACTACTTTAGGTATCGTAGCTTTTATCCGGCATTGGAAGAATCCTAGAATGATGCTTGATAGAACATTTTATGCTCTGCCAAAATTAGTTAAAAATCTAAAAAATAAATAATCTTTAAGTTTATAATTTCTTCAAAATTTTTCATGTTAAGTCTAGCCCTTTACCTTTCTTAAACATAAACTTGAGTCTTTAGAGAAATATTCATGTCTGCAACAATTACAAAACTTCTAAAAGGCACTAGCTATAATACTTTGGGCCTAATGGCTAACATGATCTTAAATTTCCTGCTTATTGGAGTAATAGCTCAAATATTAGGTATAGAGAAATTAGGCTTAATTGCAATTAGTGCACTATTTTCTATTATAGGCCTTGTTTCACTTTTTGATTTTGGGATTCCAGGCGCACTTACAAGAGAGCTATCTTTAAGAATTAAGACAAAAAACTTTGTTGAAGCTGCTCAATTGTTTTGGGCTTGCGTTATTTTATTTTGCATAATTGGATCAGTCATATCAATAATACTTCTGCTATCACTAGATCCCATAGTGAATGGACTATTTAAAATAAGTGATGACTATAATGCTAAATTTAGCTTAAGCATTTTCTTTATGTTTTTAAGCCATATTTATCAATTTCCTACATTAATCCTTAAAGCAACATTCAGAGCTATGGAAAGATTTGGAATATTACAATCAGTTATCGTTGCTGTTGAGATGGTTAGGGTAATCCTGAACATCACTTTTTTATATAACGGTTTCGACTTTGATGTCGTTATTAAAATTAATAGTTTAGTTCCAATAATCGTTACTTTTTCTCTATGGCTTTTGTTGCCTAAAAATATTTTCTCATTTAAACAAGCTAAAAATTTTATGGATTTTAAGTTCAATCAAACCGTTACTCTGGCTGGATATATCTTTATTCAAAGAATTGGAGCAACTGTTTTTAATAACATTGATCGATTAATTGCTGGAATCTTATTAGGCCCATTTTTTGTGGGACTGCTTGAGGTTTTCTCAAAGATTCCTCTTCTTATAAACCGTACCCTTGGTTTAGCGATTAGTACAATTGTTCCTGCTGTTAGCGGAATGGATTTTCAAAAAGATAAAACCAAATTACAAGATATTTATAATGGTGGTTTCAGGATTTACTATTCAGTAATAGCTCCTCCCGTATTTTTATTACTTCTTTTTACCTCCAATATTTTAGATTTATGGACAGGACTTTCTGATGAAACAGCAGTAATCTGCATGCAGATTATGTTGCTTTGGTGTCTTATTGTCCCATTTCAATTTGGCGGGCATATGTTAATTGGCATTAACAAAAATGTTAAAGACTATACAAAATTTATTTCCTTACTATCAGTTCTGAAGCTGGTGCTTGTTCTTCTATTAATAGAATACATAGGAATTTATGCTCTACCTTCCAGCTTTCTTATAGCCTCAATTTCAACTATTTATCTTCTTTTGGTAATGAAAAAGACTATAAATATAAGTATAAAGTCACAACTTAGAGATTCATTAAAAATTATTGCAGGCTCTATTTTGCCAATCTTGCCATTAATTTATACCAAGATAAATATCTCGTCTTTTTTTGATTTAATGATTTGGGTAATCTTTTGCTACATTCTTCAAATAATATTTATTTTTATTTTTGCAACAAATGTAAAAGAGAAAAGCAATATAAAATCTTTTATAATTGGTATTATAAAAAAACATAAATAACTTTGAATCAATTAATATACCTTCAAAGGAGATAACATTTTATGAATCATAAGCAAGATCCAAACTGGCTTTCTTCTTACTCTGAGGGAAGCGCAGCCATCCATGGCGAGACTGCAATAATAAAAAAGATTTTAGAGATAATTGGTACCGGCGATTTAAAGTGGTGTGTTGACTTTGGCGCAGGAAATGGGATTAGTGCGAGCAATACCAATTTTTTTATAAACGAAGAAGGATTTTCTGCAGTATTAATTGAGCCAATGAAGTCTCGATACGAGTCTCTTAAAAATTATTATAAAAATAATAAAAACGTTATAACATTGAATTCTTTTGTTGGATTCGCGGGAAATAATACATTAGATATCCTCCTTAAGGATACGGGGATTACTAAGAACTTTGATTTTTTGAGTGTTGACATTGATGGGAATGACTATCATGTATGGAAAGCCATTAAAAATTATTTTCCAAAAGTTGTTTGCATTGAATTTAATCAAACTGTTCCACCAAATATTGAATTCATTCAAAACCCTGATCCTAACGTCAATCAGGGTACCGGTATCCTATCATTTTATAAATTAGCGAAAGAGAAAGGCTATGAGCTTGTTTGTGTATCTGAATATAATGCTTTTTTTGTATTAAAAGAATACTTTCACCTTTTTCATATTGATGATAACTCACCTCATTTAATGTGTTCAGATGAAGAAATCACATATCTTTTTACTGGTTATGATGGAAAAATATTTCTTGAAGGAAGTAAGAAAATAAGGTGGCACTCTATGGAAATAAATGAAAGAAAGATTCAACAAATACCAAAATTAATTCAGAAATTCCCTCCAAACTATAATTTCTTAGAGAGATTTTTCTTTAGATTGTGGCGCTTCAAATCCTCACCAAAAAAATTTTTAGAATCTATTATGAAAAAAAATAGATAAGGATCTTATATTGAGTAATACAACAAGTTTCAAGGGTTTAATTTTTATTAATGATTCTTTGGGCGAGCTTGACTGGATTGCACCATATGTAAATCTATGCGGCAAAAGAGATTTATATTTTTTTGTTTATTTAAATCTACCAAAAAAAACTAATGCTGAAAAAAGGCAAATTTTCCTAAGATATTTCAATGAAAGCAGGAACATAATTTATCTCAATGACAAAATTAAGTTTCCTAATTTTTTAGCAATTGCAGATGTGTATTTAAATTCTATTTTAAGGAGAATGAGCGCTGTAAACTTCTTCTTATTTAAATTTACAAGATTTTTAGTTGATCTCATTAGACAACTTATCGGGAAATTAATTTCTTTGAAGATTGCCAATCAAAAATATAACTTAATTTTCAGAGATTATAACTTGAAAGATAGCTTTGCATTATCTGCATTTTATTCAAAGAATAAAGACTCAAAAGTAATCATATTCCCTCATTCCACCGCCATACAATCTAATAGTAAAAATACACCAAAGAATCCCCCAAAAATTATTGAAGCAGATTTATTTTTAGAAAATACTTCACTTAGCAATCATTTTTCTGACGCATATAAGGATATTTTTGTTGCGTGTGGGTCGCCACAAATAGATAGTTTTGTAAAAAATAATAATATATTATTTGATGCAAGTTCAAACAATGTACTTTTTATAACTAGAAACTGTGACCCAAGGTTTTTTGGTATTAATTATGAAGATTCTGGAAAGATATTTGAGGATACTATTATTTGGGCTAATAAGAATAAAATTGATATTTATGTTAAACATCATCCAAGAGATTCTAGAATTAAATTTTGGAGAAGCATTCAGAAAAGATATCAAAATGTTTATGAGGTAGAGACATCTTTAAATGATTTCGAAATTCCATTGAGGTTTGCCTTTTGCTTTTATACCAGCGCATGTTTGTTGATGTCTGCAAGACGTGTCCCAGTTTTTGATGTAAGTCCATATTCAGGAGACCCAAATACATTACCATTCCACTATATAGGTAATAACAATAGAATAATTCATGAGCTAATCGAGCATGAGATGTGCGATCAATTGAATGATATAACTGAATTCTTTGATCACAATGATGAAAGTTTTTTAAACGAAAGATCCAGGAGTCAGTTTGAGGCCCTAGTTAAAAATTTTCCAATTGATACTATCGAAATAATTAATGCATCCTTAGAAAAACTATTGGTGCAAGATATTAAGGATCATTATATATATTAGAGAATATGAAAGTAGGAATTATAGATATTGGAATTGGAAATCTTGCCTCAGTCAAAAATGCAGTCTTAAAGATTGGCATGAAGCCGAACTTATGCAATGATGCAGAATTATTAAGCACATTTGATGCTGTAATTTTACCTGGAGTTGGTGCATTTCCTGCTGCCATGAAATCGATTCAAGAAACTCAATTTGACTGTGCAATTTATGATTATTTAAAGACAGGAAAAGTCTTGGTTGGTATTTGTTTGGGAATGCAGCTGCTTCTTTCAGAGAGCGATGAAATAAAAAAAACTAAAGGTCTTGATCTTATATCTGGGCAGGTAGAAACTCTACGAGGTATTACAAAATATGCTATTCCACATATTGGATGGAATAATATAGAAACTGATATAGAAGATTTCAAAAAATATGAAGGAGATTATTACTTTGTTCATTCCTACTATTGCAATTTAAAGAATGACAAGAACTTGTTATTTAAATGCAATTATGAAAATGATTTCCCAGCTGCTATTTATTCAGATACTATTTATGGTTTACAGTTTCATCCCGAGAAAAGCCAGAATTTGGGACTTAATCTTCTTAGTAAATGTCTTAGATCATGTTAAAAAAAAGACTTATACCTGTTTTATTTATTAAAAATGGTCACATTGTAAGAAGCGAGGCATTTTCGGAGCATAAAATAATTGGAAATGTTGTTAATGAAGTCAGAAGATATAATGAATGGGATATAGATGAACTTGTTTATATTGATATTTCACAAAGCAGTTACCATGATAGTGGGAGAAGTGATCATAATATTGATCGTGTATCATCAATTGAAGATATTATCAGACTAGTCTCTAAAGAATGTTTTATGCCGCTTACATTTGGAGGTGGGATAAGAAATTTAGAAACAATTGGGAGTTATTTAAAAAATGGAGCTGATAAGGTAATAATTAATACAATGTTATTTGAATCGCCAGAGACAGTTAAACAGGCCGTGGATAAATTTGGTAGTCAGGCGATTGTTGCCTGTCTTGATTATAGGGTTATTGACAATAATGTAACATTTTTCAGTAATAGCGGTCGGAAAAAAGAATTTTCAAATTCTAAACAAGCAGTAGAATTAATTAATGACTTAGGCTGCGGTGAAGTAGTTATAAATTCAATAGATAATGATGGACTTGCAGATGGGTATGATATTGCTACTATAGAAAAGTTTTCTACAAAATTTGATATTCCCGTTATTGTATGTGGAGGTGCGGGCTCAACTTTTGATTTTGAAGAGATAAGCAAGATCGACAGTGTCAGTGCAATTGCTGCTGGCAATATTTTTCACTTTACTGAAAATGCTTATCCTAGAGCAAAGAAAGAACTTAAAAACAGAGGATTTAATTTTAGATGAATGAAAAACCTAAAGTAAGTTTTTGCACAAAATGTACTTTGCCATCAAGCTCTGCTGTTCAATTAGTGTTTGACGATAATGGTGCTTGCAGTGCTTGCGCTACAAAAAAAGAGGCTGAAACAATCAATTGGGATAGAAGAGAAGCTATTTTTTTGAGACTGATTGAGGACTATAAATCAAAAGATGGAAGCTATGACTGTTTGATTCCTGTTTCTGGAGGAAAGGACAGCTATTGGCAAGTTCATCTTGCTAAGAAATATGGTCTTAAGCCGTTGCTCGTAACATACAATGGAAACAACTATTCGCCAACAGGACTAAAGAATTTGCAAAATATGAGAGAAGCTTTTAATGCAGATCATATTTTCTTTACTCCTCAAATAGATACTGTGAAGACACTTAACAGATTGTGTCAACACATTATGGGAGACATGAATTGGCATGCACATGCAGGAATTTTTACATATCCTATTCAGGTTGCTGTTGAAAAGAAGATACCCCTAATGATTTGGGGAGAGCATGGATTTATGGATTTAGGAGGAATGCACTCATACAAAGATATGGTTGAATTCACCTACAGATATCGTCATGAGCATTGTATGAGAGGCTTTGAGTGGTACGATATGATTCGCGAGGCACCTAATTATGGTGAAGAACTAAAAGAATCTGATTTAACTTGTTGGAAATATCCCTCAGATGAAGAAATTGAGAATGTTGGAGTAAGAGGAGTTTACATATCAAACTTTTTTAAGTGGGAAGCAAATGAGCATGGCCCCCTAATGATTAAAAAATATGGTTTTCTAGAAAGTGAAGTACCTTTCGAGAGAACCTATAGAAACATGTCAAACTTAGATGACATTCATGAAAATGGAATTCATGACTACATGAAATGGATAAAATTTGGCTATGGTAGGGCTACAGACCATACCTCAAAAGATGTTAGGATGGGCAGCATAAGTAGATCGGAAGGCATTAAGGAAGTTTTGAATAGAGATCATATAAAAAGCAAGGATCTTGATAGATGGCTTAAGTACGTTGGCTGGTCAGAATCAGATTTTGATATTTGCGCAGATAAATTTAGAGAACCGTCTGTTTGGTGGATTAAAGGGGGAAAATGGTTCAAGCACGATATAGATGGTGAAGAGAGATCCTATGGAAGTGTGAATCTATCTCCAGAAGACCAGAAAAAATACTTTATAGAGGATTAATATGGCACTTGAAAAAACAAATTTCCGATTCCTGTCCTCAATAAAAAATAAAACTTTTGTTTTATTTGGTTCGGGCAATATTGCAAATAAAACTATTAGAGGCCTCTCAAAAAAGAATATTTCTCATATTGTAGATAACTCAAAGAATCTCCAAGGCGATAAATACAAAGGGCTCAATATAATGAATCCTGATTCCCTAGACAAGGATAAGCATATCGTTTTGATATGTTCCACAGCAATATCTTCAATCTCTGAGCAGCTTAATAAAATGGGTTTTAAAGAAAATAATAATTATTTCAGCTCTCCAGTTATCAACGATTTATTGGTAATAGATCAGATTGAGAATATTAATTGCGAATTTTATTTTACGAGCGGGACAGCCTCCAATAAAAATGATAAATATGGTGGCGGTTTATATAAATGTGTTGTTCAAGGCGATAATCATGAGTTATTTCAATTATATAAAGGACCTTGTTATGGAGCTATTGGCGTAAATGATGAGATTTATTTTATAGATACTGATGCCGGCATTCATTGCCTGTCTCGTGAAGAAGAAATTATTAAAAAAGCTGATCTTCCAAAGGGAGCAAGAGCTCATGGAATATCATTCAATGAAGACAATGAAAATTTTTATGTTACTTGTTCATATCTTGATGCTGCCCTTGAGTATGACAATGAATTCAACTTAATTAAGACTTTTAAACTTTCAAATAAAATAGACAATACAAATGAGCCGATGCATCATTGTAATGATAATTTTTCTATAGGGAATTCACTTTTTGTATCAATGTTTTCATCCAGCGGAAACTGGAAGTTAGATAACTTCGATGGGTGTATAGCTGAATTTGATATTTCAACAGGTGAAAGGATGAATGATGTGGCTTCGGGTTTGTACATGCCACACAATGTAAAGATCTATAATAGTTCAATGCATGTTCTTGACTCTCTTCCAGGTCATTTAAGATTTGGTAATTTAGAAGTCCAATCTACATTTCCTGCTTTTGCAAGAGGATTGGATTGTCATGACGGATATTATTTTATTGGCCAAAGTAAAAATAGAAACTACTCAAGAGTTATCGGCTTATCGAACAATATATCGATTGATTGTGGGGTAATTATATGGGATCCGAGTTTAAAAGTTTCTAGATTCTTGCAATTCCCAAATCATATAGGCGAAGTTCACTCAATTGTTGTATCCGAGTAGGAGTTATTGAGTTAATTTAAGAATATCTTCAATTGAATTTAACCTTTGAATCGATTGCATAAATTCATTTTTTGGTGAATGAGGTGCATTCTTTTCATAAATATAAACTTCTTTACCGATAACACTTGCATCATATAAAGCAGAAGATCTAAAGGAAATTATTTTATTTGATGTGATTATAGATTCTTCCAGATTTTTTTTATCACATATAAATCTTGAGTTTAGTTTCGAGGTACTTTTTTTGAATTGCCTTGGATGCAATCTAATTTTAATGAGGTCTCCATTTGGATGATGTGAAGCAGCAGTTACTAGATTCTCTAAAACTTTTGATTGCCAATCTTCTACATCAGTTCTTCCATGCCATTCCCATGCACCAGCAACAAACAAGATTTTCTTATTTCTTGGAAGATTATTACTTTCTTTTTTAAGCCAAGAGATTCTTGGTGAATCTTTAATAAAAATCATTTCAGGTGAAACACCTCTTCGTATTAAAACATCTTTATTAGATTTGTGAGATACAGTAACGGAATCTATCAATGAACTTGTGCCTAAAATGCCAGGAAAATATTGTGAAATTCCAAAAAATGAAAGAATCGGTTCAAATACACTTTTCAATTTTGCATTAAGTGTTTTTTTTCTATCGCCCATTATGGTATCTATAAGAAGACTCACATAGACATTTTTATTAATCTTTTTTATCACAGATATAGATGCTTTTTGCAAGGCTCCATCATTCCCTATAATAATGTTAACTTTTTTATATCCATCTATCTTTGAATGAATTTCTCGCTCTAGCTCTCTAGAGAAAAGATAGACACAAAGAATCTTTTTTAAGAAGGATTTATTTTTTATTAATATACCGGATCTGTTATTAGGAACTATTGTATTTTCTGAAAGGTTGATTTTGTCATTGCATATTTTCAAACCTGAATAGTTATCAAGAAATACAAGACAATGTGGAATATTATCTTTGCTTCGATGAAAAAAGTTCAGATAATGATTTTCATTTTGTATTATAAATAAATTGATATGATTCCTGGATTTCAAGATATTATCAGCATATTTATATACTTCTCGGTGGACTATGTATGCTATAAATTATAATTAAATTTAAACATATTCGATATAATGATCAATAATTTTATTTTAGTTTAAAGAGATGATTGAATTTTTAAATATATCCCAAGAAGAGCCGTTTTTAACTTTTAAGTCAAAGTATGATGACGCAATTATTGCACATCAAAAAAATATAGAGGCAATATCTATAGCCTCTTTTGATAGAGAAAAAAATGAAGTCAATTCAAGGTTTGTAAATTTAAAGTTTGTTGATGGCGACAGGTTTATTTTTTTTAGTAATTATAATTCTCCAAAGTCTAAAGCATTTGATTCTCATAACCAAATAGCTGTCAATATATATTGGCCAAAGATAAACTCGCAAATAAGAATGAGGGCAAAAATAAGAAAAAAAGATAAACTTTATAATGATGCTTATTTTAGCAAAAGATCAACTGACAAAAATGCTTTAGCAATAAGTTCTTATCAATCTAAAACAATTTCGTCATTCGATTTAGTTGTTGAAAATTATAATCAAGCCAAGAAAAATAAAAATCTAAAGAAATGTCCTGAATATTGGGGAGGATTTGAGTTTAAACCATATGAAGTAGAATTCTGGGAGGGAAATAATTTCAGACTTAATAAGAGGAATTTATATCAGCTTGTCGATAAAATTTGGCATCATCATATTTTGGAGCCATAAAATTGTTTAAAATAAAACTTATTTGTTATAGAATCCTTTCCTTGTATGGTTAAAATGATAATAAAAAAGAATCTTTCTTGTCTGATAATAGGTAATTAATCATAGTTTCAAAGAGAAAAAATACAGCTCCCATAAACGAGAACATATCTGCAAATCAGGTTATGCTCATTAATTCAGATGGAGAAAAATTAGGCTCTTATGGTTTTGAAGATGCTTTGTCTATGGCTCAAAAAGACAATCTTGATTTAGTGCAAGTTTCTCCACCTAACTCTGAAACAGTTGTTTGCAAGATTATGGATTACGGAAAACATATTTTCGCAAAGAAAAAAAATACTTCTTCATCAAAGTCAAGAGTAAAAAGGAGGTCACTTAAAGAGATAAAGTTTAGACCTTCTACAGATGTCGGTGACTATAATATTAAATTAAAAAAGATTAAAAGCTTTATTCTTAGCGGAGATAAGACTAAAATAAGCGTCCGATTTAGAGGAAGAGAGATTCTTAATAGTGATCTTGGACTTGAGTTGCTAAATAAGCTTAAAGAAGAATTAGGTGATATTGCTCAAGTTGATCAAGAAGCTTCTTTAGAAGGAAGACAGCTTTTAATGGTTCTTTCCCCTTTAAAGAAGAATAATTAGATTAAAAGAATTATAAAATGGGTTATAAGTTAAAAAAACATTCCGGAGCCTCTAAGCGGTTTAAAAAGACTGCCTCATCTATTAAAAGTAGGGGAGCTCATAGAAACCATATTCTATCTAAGCAATCTACAAAGAGAAAAAGACATAATCGAGGCTTAAATAAACTTGAGGGGACAGTTCTTAAGGTGGCCTCAAGACTAATCAATAACTAATATGCCAAGAGTAACAAAAGCAAAAACAGCAAAAGCGAAGCACAAGAAAGTTCTTAATGCCACAAAAGGCCATTATGGGGCAAGAAGTAGGCTTTACAAGACTGCAAAACAGTCAAATATAAAATCATTGCAATATGCATTCAGAGATAGAAAGAATAAAAAAAGATCATTTAGATCTTTATGGATTTCAAGAATTAATTCTGCCTCAAGAGATTTAGGCATTCCGTATTCTAGATTTATTAATGGATTAGCAAAAAATAATATTATCATTGATAGAAAAATCCTCTCTGATCTCGCTGTTAAAGATTCCTCAACTTTTGAGAAAATCGTAGAAACTGCTACAAAATAAAATCTTAATGTCTACTATGGACAAAATAGAGCCACCGTTATTAAGAAAAAATATCGGCTCGATGCATCCAATTAATCAAACTAAATATTTTCTTGTAGACCTCTTATCTGAAATTGGTTTTGAGGAGGTTCAAGGTCCTGAAATAGAGAGTGAGGAATTTAACTTTGATATGCTGAATATCAAAAAGTCTCATCCAGCAAGACAAATGCATGATACTTTTTATGTTGGAAATAAGAGTAAAGTCTTAAGAACACACACATCTCCAGTTCAAATTAGAAGTATGCTTAAATCGAAACCACCTTTTGCATTTAGTTCTGCTGGAAAAGTATATAGAAAAGATGATGATGCCACTCATCTTCCTATGTTTCACCAGGTAGAGGCAATCTATGTAGATGAAGATGTTACTTTTGCAAACTTAAAAGATTTAATACATCAATTGTTATTAAGGATTTTTGGCGAACATGTTGAGTTAAGATTTAGGCCTTCATATTTTCCATTTACTGAACCGTCTGCGGAAGTAGATATTTTATCTGAAAATGGAAACTGGCTTGAAATATTAGGATGCGGCATCGTAAATCCAATAGTTCTAGAGAATTGTGATATTGACTCAAAAAAATATTCTGGATTAGCTCTAGGCCTTGGTATCGAAAGAATTGCAATGCTCAAGTATGGGATCAATGATATTAGAGAGTTTTATAAATCTAACCTGGATTTTTTGAATCAGTTTAAATGAAATTTATATACAAAGACCTCTTAAATTTTCTTGTAGAGCAGCCATCTAAAGAGGCTCTCTCAGAAAGACTTTTTCAGTTAGGTCATGAGCATGAAATAGATGGAGATATCTTTGATTTGGAGATTACGCCAAATAGAGGTGATTGCCTATCAATTGTTGGCTTATCAAGAGACTTAAAAAATTTTTATGACAATAAAGATCCTTTTGAGATTTTCGATAAAAAAATAGAGCCTCTTGATATTGATTTTAGAAATTTATCAACTGACTCATGTCCGAAGATTTCTTTTTTGGAAATTGAAATAGATGGAAAGATTAAAACCTATAAACCATACTTAGAGAATTACTTTTTACTTTCTGGTAACAAAAAAACTAACTTCTTTACAGATATTTCAAACTATATTTCATATGAGCGAGGCCAGCCAACCCATTGCTTTGATAGAGAATCTTTAAAAAAAGGCTTAATTTTTTGTGATCAATATTGCAATGAGAACTTCAAAACTTTGTTAGGAAATGAAATAAAACTTACAGAAAAGAATTGTGTTTTTATTAATGATAAGGAAATAGTTAGTCTTGCCGGTGTAATGGGAGGATATTCCACCTCATGCTCCAAGAAAACAAAAAAAGTTTTGGTGGAGTGTGCTTATTTCAATCCGGAAGCAATTATTGGCAAGACAGTTAAATATAATTTGAAATCTGACGCTGCTCACAAGTTCGAAAGGGGAGTAGATTTTGCTGCACAAGAAACTATTTTAAGAAGATTTGTAAGTATTGTGAAAGATCATGTTTCTATAAAAAGCTTAAAAATGAGAATATTTAATAGTAAAAATGTTGATAAGAAATATCTTCCAATAGAAGTAGAAAAAATTAATAAGATTTTGGGCACCAAATTATCAAAAAAAGATTACCTAGACTATCTAATGAAGCTGGGTTTTGAGATTAATAACAATGAGCTAAGTGTTCCGTCCTACAGGCATGATATTTCATCGCAAAATGATTTAGCCGAAGAAATAGCAAGAGTTTTAGGCTATAACAGCATAAAAAGCCGACCTTTAGAAATTAAAAAGAATATAAATGAGAGTAAAAATCATACATATAAACTTAAAAATTTTTTAGTTCAGAATGGTTTTTCTGAGGTAATTAATTTTCCATTTTCCTCTTCAAAAGGTAAAAAATCTATAATTATCGATAATCCATTAGATTCTAATAAAAGTTACCTTAGGACATCTTTAAAGTCTTCTTTGTTAGAAAATCTAATCTATAACGAAAGAAGACAAAATGACTCAATAAAGCTCTTTGAGATTAGTGATTTGTATTCCGAAGCCGATCGAATAAATCAAGAAAAAAGATTGGGTATAATAATAAGTGGAAGAAGGGGGCACAATTACGCTGATTTTTCCAAAAAATTGGATTTTCATTATCTAAATCAAATCTTAAATGAAAACCACAATAAAAATATTTTTACTATTGAAGAAATTTCTAGAGAAAATTTAAAAACAAAAAAGAAAGAAAAAATCTTTTATACAGAAGTATTAGTCAAAAATATTCCTGCTGATATATATAAAAATTATAAGCTTAATGAAGAGCAAATTAGTTTTATCAAATATAAACCAGTTTCTGAGTTTCCATCAAGTATTAGAGATTTTTCCTTTTCAATAGTAGATTATCAAAAATATAACAAAGTAATCAGCCTAATCGCAGATTTAGATGATGATATTTTGAGAAATGCATATATTTTTGATTTTTATGAAAACAAAAAACTGAAAGAGATAAAAGTTGGTGTGAGGTTAATTTTCCAGTCATTTTTATGTACTTTATCAGAGGAAGAAATTCAAAAAACTATTCATAGGCTTTTAAAGCCTATTCTTGATCTAGATGGTGTCTCTGTACCGGGTTTAGACTTAAAATAGTATCTATCATTACTATATTTAATAAATAAATGTAAAATACGTAACTAAATATGCGTCATTATGAAAAATAACAAAAAATTTCTTCTTTTAGCCTTGTCTTTATTGCCGTTTTATTCTTTTGGACAAGCCATAGATTCATCAATTTTGTCTCAGCTTAGTCCTGAGCAAATTAAAATGGCAAAAGATGCTTATGCAAGCAATAACTCCACAGATAAATCAGTTCAAGAACTACCAGTCATTGATGAGTCATACATAACTAAAAGATCTAGTGGTGATGCAAATAAAATTGCAGGTAAAAAATATGGCTATGATTTCTTTTCATCAATGCCTACTTCTCTTACAGCCGTTGGGGACTTGCCACTCCCAAATGACTATGTAATATCTTTAAGAGATCAATTCACAATTATCTTGTCTGGTTCTAAAGATGCGATATTTAATTTAAATGTTAAGCTTGATGGCACAATTTTGTTTCCTGAACTTGGCTCTATTTATGTTGTAGGACTTACTTTTAAAGAGGTTAAAGATAAGCTATCTCAATTAACTGAACAGGCATATGTCGGGGTGAGCATTGATGTTTCATTACAAAACTTAAGTGCCAAGAAGATAACTATTGTTGGCGCAGTAAAAACTCCTGGAACATATCTAGTTAATCCGTTTAGCACTATTACTGGGGCTCTTGCATATTCTGGAGGTATTTCAAATATAGGATCATTAAGAGATATTAAGTTAATAAGAAACAATAAAGAGGTATTTTCTTTTGATCTATATGAATTGCTTATCAAAGGTAACAGATCCAATGATCTTACTATTGAGGCTGGCGATACGTTATTAATAAATGCAGCATCGCAGTTTGTAGAAATCACTGGTGCTGTAAAGCGACCCGGGATATATGAAGTCTTAGAAGGAGAAACTGTTGATAACTTAGTGGAATTTGCACTTGGTTTTAATCAAACAGCTAATAAATCCAACATTTCTGTATCTTTTCTAGATTTAAATGAAGCCTCAGTAGTTACGAAAAATATTGATACTTTAGATCAAAATCTACAAAACGCACTATCTGTAAAAGTTTTTAATTATGTAAGCGAACCAAGTGCTAATATTTTAGTTCAGGGAGCAATAGAAGAGCCCGGCTATTATAATGCTTTAAAGTATAGAGAGTTAGCGGACTTAATAAATGATTTAAAGTTTGTTGATGTATATCCTTGGCTTGGGGTATTAGAGCAGTTTGATGAAAATGAGCTAATTAAATCTACAGTTTTATTTAGTTTAAATGATCCAAGCACGTATAACTCTGTAGAGCTGTTACCTAATTCTAGGATTTATTTTGCAAATATTGATCAAAAATCATTCCAAGTTGCTGAAAAATCAAGAAAGTTAATACAAGAATATGAATTAAGACTATCCCATAGACAGGGCTTTTTCAGATTGCCAGTATATGGCAAATATTCTGTTGACTCATTTATAAATTTACTAGGTTTAGATATGAGTGATGTAGATAACACCGCTACTTATGTTAGTCCGCTTAAGAATATTGTAATAAATGACAACTATAAAAATATGCAATTTACGGCAGAAAAATTTAATACCATTAACTTCAGGTCTCCTGATAATGATCTTATTGAAGTATCTATTAGAGGAGCTGTGGACTTCCCCGGAACTTACGTTTTAAATGATGATGCTACCATTGAAGACTTGTATCAATTAGTTGGTGACTTCAAAAATCAAGCCTATCTTTCAGGAATTAGCTTAACTAGAAAAACCATACGAGAAAGGCAGCTTTCCTCTATACAAAAATCTAAAGAAGACTTAAATAAGGTAATTCTAACCTCTGCTCAAAAAGGAGAAAATATTGGTGATATAAGCGTAATAAGAGCACTTTCAGAAACAATAGAACCTGAAAATTTAGGGAGACTTGCAGGAGACTTTTCTCCAAAATCACAAGGCTCAATTAACACAACACTATTTGACGGAGATGTTATTATTGTTCCTAAAAATCCAAATGCTATAAATGTATTGGGAGAAGTTTTAAATCCAATTGCCTTCGAATACTCTAAAAAATTAACTATTAGTTCGGCAATAAATCAAGCTGGCGGTTATCAACAATATGCAGACAAAAGAAGAGTTTATGTAATTAAAGCAAATGGAATCGTTGAAAAAGCTAATAGAAATATTTTTACAGGGAATGTTAGTCTTGCACCCGGCGATACTATTGTAGTTCCAAGAAAAATTATTACCAGTAATCCGGGCTTAGAAGCCTTGATTCCAGTTACACAACTATTATCTAATCTAGCTTTCTCAGCCGCCGCATTAGAAAGCTTATCTAACAACTAAAATTAAGAATGAGAAAATATTTCTCAATCTTATTGCTTTCAAGCCTTTGTGCTCAAAATTCTTTTACTGACAGCTTGGTATTTAATACCTTAAATAACCATGGCTCTGTTGGTTTAATAAATATGCCGACCGCAAGATTTTATGATGAATCTTCCTACGGATTTACAATTTATAACGGAAGTCCTGATCAAAAAATAACTATGACCTCATTTCCTTTCGATTGGTTAGAGGCTTCGGTTTTTTATACTAACATCGATGGTAAGCCATACTGTGGAAATGAACTAGATCCAGTCTGTGATCAAAGTTATAAAGATAAAGGTTTTAACTTTAAGATACGGCTAAAAGAAGAGGGAGTTTTACCAGCAATAGCTTTGGGGATAAATGATATTGCCGGAACTGGTTTCTATAGCTCAGAATATATTGTTGCTAGTTATGGAATAAATAAAACTGATTTACATTTTGGGATTGGATGGGGCCAGCTAAATGGCTCAAAAGAAAACTTCAAAAATCCTCTTGGCGAAATAAAAGAAAGCTTTTATGACCGACCAATTGATTATGCAGATAAGGGGGGACAGTTTCAGCCATCAAGATATTTTTCTGGAGAAACAGCGTCCCCTTTTTTTGGCTTAACTCACGTAATTAGTGAAAAGTTCTTGATTAAGCTCGAGTATGATACCACGCTAACACCAGGCAAGATTGGATACAAAGAAGCTGAACAAGACTTTTCATTTGGCTTTGATTTCAATCTTTTTAAAAACTTTTCTATCGGCATTTCAACAGAAAGAGGTAATTCAACATCGATAAGATTTTCTTACAGAAATGATACAAAGCTAAGTAAGCCACGCTATGAATATAAAGAATCAAACCATAAAGAAACAGATACCAAATATGTTAGGTTTATAAGGAACTTAAGTGAAAATGGAATTGCTGTAAATAAAATCCTTGAGAGCTCCGAAGAAATTGGTGTTCAGTTAAGTCAATTCAAACATCCAAACTTGGATACTATAGATGAGATTATTAGAAGAGCCTCAAGTGATGCAGGTTTTAAAAAGCCATTAAAGAAAGATATAAGGATAGCAGATTTAAAGGCAGTAACAGAATATGATAATTCTTTTCAACAAAATGCTAAATTAATATATGAGAGACAGGCAAAGAAAAAATTTAGAACCAATACCTATCTCTCTGTTAGGCCCTTTTTAGCATCAAGAGAGGAGTTTTTTAAAGGCGCTTTGATGTTAGAAAATAACAGCGAATATAATTTTTTGGATAATCTTTTATTTTCATCAAACATAAAATACTCATTAGCAGATAATTTTGATGATCTGATATATCCTCCAAAAGACACTTATCCCGCTCAGGTGAGATCAGATGTGAAAGATTATCTACGTAACTTTGGGAGCGGTATTTTTATTGGAAGAGCTCAATTTGATTATCATTTATCTCCCAATGAGAACCATCATCTAATGTTTACAACCGGTATTTTAGAGGAGATGTTTAGCGGCACAGGTTTCGAATATCTTTTTTTTAAGCAAGACTCCAATTATGCTTTTGGTTTTGAAGTTTTTAATGTAAAAAAGAGAGATTATGAGATGCGTTTTGGCACATTAGATTACAGAAATATTACATCTCACGTTAATTTTTATTATAGAAATTATAAGTCTATTCCTTTTGACGCAAAAATTTCCTATGGGGAGTATCTAGCTGGAGATGAAGGATTAACCATAGATCTTTCAAGATCATTTTCGAATGGAACAAGATTTGGAGTTTTTGCATCATTTACAGACGTTTCTACTGATCAGTTTGGAGAGGGGTCTTTTGATAAAGGTATCTACTTTAACATTCCAGTATTTGGCAATTTTATAAATTATTCATGGAAACCCCTTACCAAAGATCCTGGAGCAAAATTGGCAAGGAAAAATAATTTATATGATCTTCTTGTAAAATTTAGACCACTCAACTGATTTATGTTTTTTTTACAAACATTTTTTATTAAAGTTATTGTTTTTAAGCTAAGTTGCATGCATAATCTTATCTTTAAGAGGTCATTTTAATGAGATTTTTACTATCATCTTTTTTAGTTGTTTTTATTTCTTCTTCCAGCTTTGTATATGGAGAAGAAAATACCATTTCAGATGAAAAAATATCACAAATTACCCAAAGGCTTGAGGGCTACACTACCAATGAGTTGATAGAAAGAAGAGATTTTCTGATTTCATACGAAGAAAATAATGATGCCCCGAAATATAAAATGGGTTCTACTAATGCTGCTCCATTATCTAAAATAGAAAGAGCTTTTGAGATTTCTATAATTGAAGCCTTATTACTTGCTATTGGGATAGTTATTGCCGATAACGTTTTAGAAGACTCAACTACTCCGCCTGATACTGTATTTCCTGTGATTACAGTTCTTGGCGACAACCCTGCCACTGTTGAGCTGGGTTCATCTTACACAGACGCTGGCGCAACCTCCGATGGTGGAGAGACTGTAACTTCTTCAGGAACAGTTGATACAAACACTGTTGGGACTTATACGATTACTTACTCGGCCACTGATACAGCTGGAAATACATCAACTGCAACTAGAACAGTCAATGTTGTTGATACAACAGCTCCAGTAGTTACTCTGAATGGCGATGCTGAGGTTACTGTTGAGCTAGGTGATACATATATTGAACTTGGTGCAACAGCTTCGGATGCCTCTGGAACTGTTACAGTTGTAATTACTGGATCCGTAGATACAGATACAGTTGGCTCATATACAGTCGCATATTCATCAACTGATGCTTCTGGTAATGTGGGCACAGCAACTAGAACAGTTAATGTTATTGATACAACAGCTCCAGTAATAACCTCTTCAGACACTTTTGTTGCGGATGAAAATCAAACAGCGATTGGAACAGTTACTGCTTCAGACTTACAGACTGTAACATTTACTGTATCTGGAACAGAACTTCAAATCACTTCAGGTGGCGTTTTAAGTTTTGTCACAGCTCCCGACTATGAAACAAAATCAGTCTTCACTGCAACAGTAACTGCTACTGATGCAAGTTCAAATTCTTCATCACAAGATATTACTGTGAATGTGAATGATGTTAACGAAGATGATGATGATACCGGAACCGGAACCGGCACTGGAACTGGGACTGGTACTGGAACGGGTACTGGAACAGGTTCCTAGTATTGTCACTAACAAAAAAAGACTTAGCTGACAACATTTCAAAAAAATTAGGGTTACCTTACAAAGACAGCCTTTTTCTTACTAATTGCTTTTTTAAGATGCTAATTGAAAACAGAACTAGTAATATAAATATTAATAAATTCGGGACTTTTTCTTTCAAAAAAACTCCTAAAAGAATTGGAAGAAATCCTAAAACTCATCAAGAATACGAAATCAAGGCAAGAAAAAAACTTAGCTTTAAAAGCTCACAAGAAATTAAAAATAGCATTAACTAGTAACTTTTCAATACGACAGACTCTTTTCTATAATCATATATAATTATTTTTAGGTAAATTGAGCACAATTCAATAAATTAATGATAAAAATAAACAATATTTCTAAAAAATATACGACAGAAATCTTTAAACTTTTTTCATATAACTTTGAAAAAAATAATATCTATTTTTTGAGAGGGCCTAATGGTTCAGGAAAAAGTACTTTACTCAAATTAATTAAAGGCATCTATATTTGTGATGATGGTGAAATACACTTTAATAAAATTTGTCAGAAAAAAGATATAGCTCTTGTAGATGGAAATTCAAGAACTTTTATTCATCGAATAACAGTTCTTCAAAATCTGAATTATTTCTTTGCTTTACAAAGTAAAAATCTTGATAGCGGCCGCATTATCGAGTTATTAAAACTCTTCAATGTTGAAAATCTGCAAGATAAGAAGTTTTCGTCTTTGTCTCAAGGACAGATGCAAATAATTTCTCTAGTAAGAGCTTTATCATCAAATCCAAAGGTTCTTTTACTAGATGAAGTATTTTCATCATTAGATAAAAACCATAAGGGCTTAGTATTTGAGTTCTTATCTGAGTTTGTCAATAAAAACAAAAAGTTAATTATTTTTACTTCTCATGAGGATAATCATGAAGACCTGGTCTATAAGGAATTATGTTTAAGTTAGTTAACCATTTTTTTTGGTTTAATCAGCTTAAGAAGGACTTTCTAGTTGATTTCAGCTATAAAATTTCTTTTTTTGGACAGTTTTTTGGGATCATCTTAACGACTATTTCATTTTTTTTTATTTCAGAGACTTTTATTGGTAATGAAAGCAAGCATTTGGAATTATTTAACTATGATTACTTTATGTTTGCTGTAATTGGAATTGCTATGCTTGATATTGTATTTACTATAATGAGGTCACTAACAACTTTAATAAGAGAGTCTCAAACTTTTGGTTATGTTGAAATACTCTTTATATCAAATGTTAATCCACTGTATATATTTTTTTGTTCGGCCATTTATCCGTTTCTTAAAGGGTGTATTAAGTTCATATTTTACGTTATTTTATTACAGTTATTAGGCGATCACTCCTTTTCGCTTGTATCAATTTTATTCTCATTTTTATTGTTTTTAGTAATGGTGATTCCCTTTATAGGAATATCATTTTTGGCATTGTCTTTTGTTTTGTATTTCAAGCAGGCTGATCCAATAAATTTTCTTATTCAAACCTTAGTTTCAATTTTTTCAGGAGTAATTTATCCAGTTTCGGTTTTGCCATCAATTATGCAGAACATTTCAGACCTTATTCCGTTGACGCTTCAGCTAAGTTCAGCAAGAAGTACTTTAATTAATAATTCAATTGATAGCTATGTTTTTTCATCTCTATTTTTTATGCATATCTTTTTCTCAATCTTATTTTTATTTGCTTGCATGCAAGTATTTAAGATTACAATCTTCCTTTCTAAGAAAAGAGGTACAATTGGTAACTACTAATGATTAAAGCTCTGCAAATTCCTGAAAATATTACTTATGAATTTATTGATGCAAATGTATTTATCTTAGATATTAATAATGGAGAATATTATGAGCTATCTAAATCAGCATCTATTATATGGAAAGAGATTGTTGCAGGTAAAGATATTCAAGAAATAAGGATAAAATTAGGATCTTTATATTTCGAAAATGATGAAATTGATGACGATATAGATGAGGCAATAAAAAACTTCATAAATCTTGGCTTTATTGAATAAAGTTGAAAAACCTTTTTAAAAAAATCCATATATTTATTCTTACTTTTTCACTGATCCTATTCTTGAGGGCATATTTAAGCTTTTTAGGGTTCGGAGGTTTGGTAAAACTTTTAAAAAGGTCAAGAGGAAACAAAATTAGTATTAATAATATTAGATATGTTTCCAAATCCTTAGACATTATATGTTCTTTTACTCCCTACATTACTTGCTTGATAAGAGCTGGAGTACTAAAAATTATTTTTAGTGATGAGAAAGATTTAGAAATAAATATCGGCATTAAAAATAATAAAAAAGTATTTGAATCACACGCATGGGTGACATTCAATAATGAAATTATTTTAAATAGTGATTTCGAGATAGATTCTTACAAAATTATTTATAAAATATAAAAAATGCAAATATTTGGATCCATAAAAAATAAAGATGGAAGTTTTCAATTTCTCCAAAACTCAGAAGAGCTAGACAGCCTCAAAGAGAAGAATACTTATTTAGTTGCAGGCAAAAAAATATTTATACACATTGATGGTGAAATATCTAAATTATCAAATAGGATTGTAGATATTTCGAAAGAATATAAGTTTCTTCATGAAAAAATTGCTTATCTTTACTCAATTAATTTTGACTTTGAATGTCATATTTGTGGGTCATTTAATATATTTTTGTATGACTACAGTTCAAAAAAACTCAAAATAATAAGAGACACAAGAGGCACGAGGTCTCTTTATTTTACAAATACCATCAATCATTTTTTCTTTTCATCAAATCAAGAAACAATTCTAAGCAAACTTAAAAATGTGACACTTAACAAAGCGAAGCTAATTGATTTCTTAAATTGGGATTATAGATCTAACGATGAAACTTATTTTAATGAGATTTCAAGAGTAATACCTAGTTCTTATATAAGCTATGTTGATGAGACCCTAACTTGCACAAAATATATATTATCAAAAGAGCTATTTAGCAAAATTGAGAAAAAAGGTTCAAAAGAAGAATTTAAAGAATTCCTATATCATTCTGTTGAAGGCATCACGAGAAGAGATAAAAGAATTGGAGTGATGATGAGTGGAGGCTTAGATTCGTCCGCTATTGCTATCGCATTAAAAGAGAAAAATTATAAAGATGTTAAGACTTATTCAGCCAACTTTAAACATATAAGAAAAGACAACAGTATAGACGAGCAAGTTTATCAAAAAAATATTTCTGATTTTACTTTATACCCACACTCATTTATACAGATGGAAGGAAAATCACCGATTAAACCAATACAAGATTTTACAAAACTATTAAACCAACCGATCTTATTTCCAAATATCTATATTTTTGAGGAAGTACTGAAAAAGCTGGAAAGTGATGATATTGAAATCATTCTTGATGGGAGTGATGGAGATAATACCGTATCTCATGGCTTCGAAGTATTATATGAATATTTTATAAATTTTAGATTTGTTAAATATATAAAAGAAATATATTTGTATTCTAAGTTTGTAAATGGAAATTTTATAAAATTGCTAAATACATTCAATAAGCAAGCAATTAAAAAGGTTCTCAAAATAAAAAATACTGGAAGCAGGGGCTCAATTCTTAAAAATAATCTTAGAGCCAGAAAAAATTCTAAGAACATAATTTCTTTTTTTAGTTCACACAAAGAAAAACTATCCATTGATTTACATTTTCAAGCAAACGAAAACAGAAATGATCTTTTTAGACACTTTGGGATTGAAAACTATAGCCCTTTTTATGATGAAGAGTTGATTAATTTTTGCATAAATATGCCAAAGAAACTTAAATTTAATAATGGCTTCACTAGAAAAGTCTTAAGAGATTTCTTATCTGATTTCCTTCCCATAGATCATGCATTTAGAGATAAAAGCATTCTTACTCCTGGACTTATTGAGAACTTTAAAGTTATTGACCTTAATATTGTTAAAGATGAATTAAATAACATTAATAAAAATTTATTAGGGTTATTGGACTTAGATAAGCTCAAAATGATAGTTCATAAAATTGATGCTGGAAATAAAATCACAGAAGATGAATTAATTAGTTTCCAAACATTTGTTTCTGCAAATACTTTTTTAAACTTTCATAATCTTTGATATTAGACATATTCTAACTAATTGATTAAAATAGCGACAATTATGACTAAAAATATTAAAAAACCATCTAGAGAGTATCTGTGGAAAAAGCCGTCTGTTAAAAGAATAGGTAATGCAAAAGATATAGTTGCAAACGTAAATCAGACTGGTGGAGGAGATAGCCAATTCTCCGTTCTTCTTCCTTCTAATTAAAAGTATATTTGTATTACACTCTTTACTGCGAAGATGTTGAATCTGAAGTAGATCTTAGTCCTTTTGGGCTTATAGCAACTAAAAATCCTAAACCTCAACCTATTAAGGTTGATTTTATTAGACAAGCCCAAAATAAATTAAAAAATTATTTAAATCATCAAACAAATTCTAATAACGAATATGGCTACTATTTTTTTGAGGATTTAGCTTTATTTGAAATATTTTCTGGAAATAGAATCTTCGTTAGATACTTCAATGAGATCGATAATGACTTAATTCATACGATGTTGAATTATCCATTTGCAATTTTATTTAATCAAAGAAAAAGATTTGTAATTCATGCATCATGTGTTTTATATAATGGAAAAGTTTTTTGTTTTTGTGGGAAAACACAATCTGGGAAATCATCCTTAGCAGCTTTCCTCATAAAAAAAGGTGGCATTCTTATTTCAGAAGATACTTGTGTTTTTGATAATGAAGATAAAGATTTTTGCGTTGTACCATCCTATAATTTTTTAAAGATTTCAGATGAAGTGAACATTTATAAAAATAATTCCTTAAGAAAACCTTTGGTATTTAAAAAAAAATCTATAGATAGGAAAGGCTATATTTTGCAAGAAAGTCAGTTTTATAAGAAGCCAATAAAAGTTGATTATTTTATATATTTAGATTGGTCTGAGGAGAGTTTTAAATTCAAGAAATTAGATAATCGGACCTCATTTAAGATGCTTCTCTCAAATGAATTAGTCTCTTTTTCAAAAGAAAATGCTGTCTTTAAATTTAAGGCAGCATCAGAGTTGGTAAGGCAAGCAAAACACTTCTCATTTTGTAGGACAAAAGAGCTTGAATCTTTAGATAATTTTATTGAAATATTTTCAAATAAAATATTATGAAGAACTCGGAATTTTCTTCCATCTTTCTTGGTCCTCTTTTCCAGGAAAAGATAAATATAAAAAATATAAACAGAAATATTTATAAAGAAGTTTTAGATTTAAGTGATAGATTCCTAATATCTTCTCAAGTTTTAAACAACATAACTTGTAATGATAAGGATTTAAATTTACTAACCTCAGGTCTAAAAAAACAGTCCCAGATCTTAAACTTAAAAAAATTAATAAATCAAAGAGAGTTATCGAAAATTGCAAAACTTTTTAATGAAAATGGAATTAAATGTATTTTCTTAAAAGGTTCAGCTATAAATTTTTTAAGCACTCGTTATATTAGACACTCAAGGGATATAGATATTCTTGTAGAAAAAGAATCTTTGTCTAAAGTTTATCAACTATTAAAAGAGATTGGTTTTAGGTACAGAAACCCACTTGTCTCAGATAATGCAAAATTCACTAGCAACAGTTATCATCTTCCAATATTTTCAAATAATGATGGGGCATTAGTTGAAATTCACCACAGAATAACAGATGGATTTATATACAAAGATTGCCCTTTGACCGAATCAATGCTCAATGAATATATAACAATTGAGCACAAAGGCATCAATGTAAAAATACCAAATTTAAATAATTTAATAGCCCACTTAGTCTATCACGCGGTTTTACATCATAACTTTAACATGGGACCTATATTTTTATATGATATTAAGTATTTGAAACAACTGCTTGATAATGACAAAGATTTAATGGACCTCCTTAAAAGTATTAACCTAGACAAAAAGTATAAAGAAATGTCTGATTATATTGATAGTAATAGCATGAAAAATTATTCTGATATTTATGTTAAAACCAATGCCAAAATTAAAGAAGATAAAAATCCCAAGAAATTAAGATTTTTAATTTTTACAAAAGAAGGAAGATCAATATTGTTTAAAAAATTTTTAAGAAATGAGGACTCTTATCAAACAAGTAAATATTCTCTAAGATTTTATATTATTTTAGTGATTGAATTTAAAGATTATTTCATCAAATTAATAAAAAATTAATGGTCGGGATGGCCGGATTTGAACCGACGACCACCACACCCCCAGTGTGGTGCGCTACCAGACTGCGCTACATCCCG
>MDTA01207283.1_pt1 | contig 29714 bp, 27 predicted proteins | sample 811151 | NCBI WGS metagenome assembly MDTA01 (sample SAMN05326648, study PRJNA326480) | marine metagenome | isolation source: seawater | place: Indian Ocean: South | collected 2010 | reverse complement strand
ATACCATCTAGCTTATTAAGGCCTCTATTATGTCTTTTTCTTTTTGTAGATTGTTTGGTTAGAATATGATTCCTATTAGCACTCTTACTTTTTAAAGATGAACCAGTCTTCTTGAACCTTTTTGCAGCACCGGAATGTGTTTTTAATTTATATCCCATATCATTAATAATATTTATTTCTTTTTCAAAGGAGAAAGCACCATTAGCAATTGTCGTCCTTCTAAAGAAGGTTCTTGGTCAACTTGAGCTATCTCCTGGAGCTCATCTCTTATTTTATTTAAAAGATTTAGGCCCATATCACTATTTAAAATTTCTCTACCTCTAAAACGGACCGTTATTTTAGTCTTATCTCCATCAATAATAAAGCCTTTAATCTTTTTTAATTTAATATTGTAATCACCTGTATCTGTAGATGGTCTAAATTTAATTTCCTTGGTTGTGTTTCTTTTTGCTCTAACCTTTGATGAGCTAAGGTTTTTTTTCTTATCAAAAAGATGTTTTCCATAATCTAACAGTTTACAAACTACAGGATCTGCATTTGGAGGAGAAACTTGAACTAAATCTAGAGAAGAATCTTTTGCTGACTCCAGGGCTTGATCTAAAGTAACAATTCCAAGTTTTTCGCCAGAAGCACCAATTAGCATCAATTCATCAGCTTTTATCTTTTCGTTAATTGGAACGGGTTGTTTTTTTGAAATAGTTATGATTATTACCTTTTTAGTTCGTTACATAGAAAGATCAACATGAATTAATTAAAGAAGTGTCTTGAGCAGAAATGTATATGTTGATTTGTTTTAATCATTGATTTGATGGATTTTAAACTAATTTTCTTCTTTGGCAAAGAGTTTCTATTTCATGGTTCAAGATAATAAAATTTCCATTTGTCATCACAACACTCAAAGACCTCTCTTTTATTAAGTCTTGATTCATGCCCACTCCAAAACTCAAAATAAAATGGCTTAAATTCGTACCCTCCCCAATGCTTAGGACATATAGATAAATCATGTTCATTTTTAACTTTATCAAATTTTTTAATAACTTCTTCGTAAGACGAAATCTGTTTTGATTGATTTGAACTGATTGCTAAAGCGTTTTTATCTGAAGATCGATCTTTAAAATAATCATTATTAAAATTTGAAGACGACTTATTAATTTTAGCTTTAAATCTTATCTGAAGATTAATTGAAGACCAGAAAAATAATGCAGAAATCTGATCATGAGAATCAAAAGCAATAGCCTTTGGAGAATCATAATTGCTAAAAAATATAAACTTATCTGCAATAACATACTTTAAATTGACAAATCTGGAATCTACTTCATTCCGTTCTTTATTAAAAGATGAGATAGCAATTGCTTCTATACTTTGTTGTCCTGCTCTTAACGCAGTTTCATATTTTTCTTTGAAGTATCTGTAAGGCTCGTCTTGATTTAGATTAATAAATTCAATCATATAAAAATTTAATTTTCTCCATAAATATCTCTAGTAAAAACCTTATCCTTAATATCTTCTAATGCTTTATCCATTCGATTTGCAAGAATTAAATCACAAGTTTCTTTAAAATAATCTAAATCGTTTGCTATTTGAAATTCATTAGATTCGTCTGTAATCAATGGTTCATATACAATTACTTTTTTACCCGCTTTTTCTAATAGTTGAATTATGTCAAAAATTGCAGTACCTCTAAAATTTTCTGAATTTTTCTTCATAATAAGTCTAAATACTCCTATAACATCAGGTTTCTTTTCAAGAATTTTTTTCGATATAAATTCTTTTCTGGTGGTGTTACTTTTAACGACTGCGCTAAAAATCTCTTGAGGCGTATCTTCATAATTAGCAAGAAGTTGCTTAGAGTCTTTTGGTAAACAATAACCTCCATATCCAAATGATGGATTGTTATAACCTACTCCTATTCTTTCATCAGATGAAATACCGTCAATTATGTTTTTTGTATTTAAGTTATGTTCCAGTGCAAATGAGTCAAGTTCATTAAAAAAGCTTACACGAGTCGCTAGGTAAGTATTAGCAAAGAGTTTCACAGCCTCTGCTTCACATGGATCCATATATATAACTTTTGTTTTTTTTATAGCAATGCTTTGTAATACCTTGACTGCTTCTTTGGTTTTATCTATGTTTCCTCCGATGATAATCCTTGATGGTTTAAGGTTATCTTCAATTGCATATCCTTCCCTCAAAAATTCAGGTGCAAAAACAATATTTAAATTCTTATAAGCTTTTTTAGCATTTTTTGTAAAGCCTACTGGTATGGTTGATTTTATTATAATAGGTCCGGTGAATTCTGATTTATCTAATTTAACAAGTGCTGACTCCAAAATCGAAGTATCAAAGTAATTAGAAGTTTCATCATAATTAGTTGGCAAAGCTAAAATAATTAGATCTGTGTTATATATATGCTCTTCATAAGATATGCTTGCGCATATATTAATTCTTTGTTTTTTTAAATACTCATTTAATAAAGGTTCATTTATTGGTGCTTCTTTGTTATTAATTTTGTTTACTTTATCCATATCGTTATCTATGAGGATAGTTTGAAAATTTTGTGACAGTAAAATACCCAACGAACTACCTACATACCCTGCGCCAAATACTAAAATTTTTTTAACCACTATTAAAACTCCATTTTATGTACATTTTCATTTCCATGCTTCCAGACCCTCTTAATAAAAATTATATCTATGATTCTTCAAGTGTAATTTAAAGGAGTTCTCAGCTCTTTTGGAGGCTTTGGTAAATTACTGAATAACTTCCAAGCAATTTTAGATTTTGGATTTATGACAGCCCAAATCGTGACAAAAATAGCAACAAAGTATATGTAAAGACTTTTATTTGAAACAAACCATATCTCTAAAGAACCTTTATATGGAGCAATAGTATTATTATAGAAATTAATTGTGGCCATTTCACCATCCATAATCTCTTCTTCATCACGAAAAATAATTGAGCCAATGCCAGAAAGACCAGGTTTTACGCTTTTTATTATTTCTTTAATGTCAATTGAATAAGACTCAAATGTCTCACAAGTAAGCGGTCTTGGTCCAATTACACTCATATGACCAAAAAAAATATTGAGCAGTTGAGGTAATTCATTTATTTTAGTTTTTCTCAAGAATTTCCCAACAGGAAGAACTCTCGGATCTTCTTTTGTAGTGATAGTTCCAGTTCCTATATTAGGGCTATCTTTTAGCATTGTTGCAAACTTATATAGCTTAAATAACTTACCATCTTTACCTATACGTTCTTGAAGAAAAAATATTTCACCCTCTCCAGTTAACTTCAAAATAAAAATAACTATTATGAATATTGGTGATAAGACCAGCAATGCTAGCCCAGATAAAATGATATCAAAAAAACGCTCCATCCTTACATTCTCTGGTCAAGATATTTCCCTGTTTCTTTATGATCAAAGTCAGGCAAGAGGATATTATATAATTCAAGTATTTCATGTTTACTCCACTTCCCCAAAGCTTTTAAAGATTCAATACCGTCGATAAATTGATCTAATTTATTTGAATCAAATTTCGCTTCATTACGAATAATTCCTATATTTTTAAAAGTTTCTAAATCCAAATCCTCTTTGTCTGTGAAAAATTCCTCAAAATCTTTTTCTCCAGTAGTGTCACTTTTAAAAAAATAACATGGCCATTTATTCTGATCAATTAATTCTTTAACCCTGTTACGGGCTTCATCTTCTGATTCGCACTCGTAACATTCATAATTTCTTTGTTTTAAATATTTTTTAGCGATTTTGGAAAATGTTATGAGATGTAATTTTTCACTTAATTTTGGAAAAAAAATATCTCGGTTGTTCCCAAATAATCCAGACATTAAACATAATTCTCCAGATTCTTGAGGAGTCAAAAAATAACGTCGAATATCGTTAGGTGCTGAAATTGGTTGCTGTTTTGCAAACCTTTGATTAAAACCATGAAGAAGTGATCCATCTGAGAAAGCAACATTAGCAAAACGCGCCATTGAAATATTTTGTGATAAGCTTTCACGCATTAAAAATTTTTCCATTATTCTTTTACTGGCGCCCATCATATTGACAGGATTTGCAGCTTTATCGGTTGAAACACAAAAATATTTTTTTACGCCCATTTCCTTTGATAATTTAAGAGTATCAATAGTATTAAAAACGTTAACCATAATCATTCTCATGAGCGTAAAAGGATCTTTCTCACTTCTAACGTGTTTCAATGCGGATAAGTTAAATACGTAATCATATGGGCCTTCCTCATTTACGAGTGAATCAAATTCAAAGGATCCGCAATCAACTGCAAAAGTCTTAAAATCTCCACTTCCATAGCCAAGCGTGCTTCGAATGTCTCGAACTAATTCAACCATATTATTTTCTGAAACATCTACAATATGAATTGCCAAAGGATTACGTTTAAAAATTTCTTTAGAAACAGCCTGGCCAATGCTTCCAGCACCACCAATAATCAAAAATCTAGAACTCTCTACAATTTGCTGAATTTTTAAATTCATTAAAGAAATGTCATCCTTAAAAAGCTCTTCTTTTCTACCAATTAAATCTAAATAATTCATAAATATTCCTAAAAACCTAAATTATGTTCTTATTATAATTTCTAATTTTAATAAAATTTAATCATATAATTAAAATGGTACAAATCGAAATATATTTTTCATTTGCTTTAAAAGTGCTTGAGTACTTTGTCTAAAATTGAATCTAATTTGAAGAATTCATTTGCATAGTTCAAACCATTATTTCCTAATTTTTGCTTTTCTTTTCCATCTAAAAAACAACATTTATCAATTATTAAAGCTAACTCATCACAATTTCCGGATGGTACAGTAAAACCACAATTAGCTTCATCGATTACTTTAGCGGACTCGCCATTTACAATACCAACTATAGGTTTACCTGAACTCATATAACTTTGTATTTTTCCTGGAAGTGTATATGAAAATACTGGAGTGTCTTTCAATGACAAAAACAAATATGAGGAATAATTATAAAAAAGACTCATATACTTTGATGGATATTGATCTAAACAAATAACAACATTTTCAAGATTTTGATCTTTAATTTTTTTTACAAGTTCTGATTTATATCTACCTTCACCAATTAGTAATATAACTATATTTTTTATATTTGCACATTTTTTTAATGCTCTGAGCAAGGTGGGGAAATCTTGCGCTTCTCCTATATTTCCAGTAAAAGTGAAAATAACTTTATTTTTCCAAGCTGACATTATTTCAGAGATTTTTTTATCTTCTGGACTGCCTAAAGGTATTGAATCTTCATAGTCTGATTCAATCCAGTTTGGTAAATATATTAATTCTGGTGATAAAACTCTCATTTTCTTTAGCTTTGTTTTAAATCCATTTGAGCTCAAAAAAAGAATATCTGCTGATGAATATATTCGAACACATAATCTCCTAAGCACATTATGAACAAATGAAGACTTTATCCCTGCTCCATATATGCTATCTGGCCATATATCTAAAACCCAAAAATAGAGAGGTTTTCGAAGGATTTTTTTCAAAAGAATTGCTGGAATCATAGAAAAGATAGGAGATAGTTGAATGCCAAAAATCATATCGAATTTTTTTCTTCTTAGTTTAATCAAAGAGTAAAGGGATGCAGTCAAAACAAACGATAAATAATTTAACATTAAAGTTAATTTATTATTAAATCTTGTAATTTGCCAAACTCTATGAACTTTAATCCCATAATAATCATTATATTTACTTGGATCCGATGAATATTCTGGAAAAACTCTTCCAGAAGGATAATTTGGAATAGTTGTAAGAACCTCAATAGTGTAGCCTCTTTTTTTTAATGCTAAAACAAGTTCATTAACACGAAAATTTTCAGGCCAAAAATATTGACTAACAATCAAAATATTTTTATTTTCTTTAATTCTATCCACTTTAAATACTATTTAATTTTTATGATTAAATTCGGGTATTAAATCTTCAAGAGCCTCTAAAATTTCGGAAGTTTTTATATGTTTGTTTAAAAGAAGCAGGTCATTCATTTTATCTCTTGTAGATTTATCAGATAAAGTTCTTTCTGCTGCTCTGATCTTTGGATGAATGGTCTCGATTGTATTTTCTTTGTCTAGAAGAAGTTCTTCGAACATCTTCTCTCCTTTTCGTAGTCCAGAATATTCAATTTTTATGTCAACGTTAGGTTCAAGTCCATTTAAACGAATCATATCTTCAGCTAGTTGCTTGATTTTAACTGGCTCTCCCATATCCAGAACATACAACTCTCCTCCAGAACCAATTGCTCCAGCATGCAATATTAACTGACATGCTTCAGGTATTGACATAAAGTATCGAGTAATATTTTTATGCGTTACTGTAACTGGACCTCCATTAGATATTTGTTTTTTGAAAAGTGGTATTACACTTCCACTACTCCCAAGAACATTTCCGAAACGAACAACCATAAATTTTGTAGTTGGAAAATCCTCAGAAATAATATGGCAAGCAATTTCTGCTGCTCTTTTAGTTGCACCCATAACATTTGTTGGGTTTACAGCCTTGTCAGTTGAGACCAAAACAAATCGAGGCACATTATATTTTGCTGCCATTGAAGCAATATTATTGGTACCAATGACATTTGTAATGAGAGCCTCGCCAGGATTTTCTTCCATTAATGGTACGTGTTTATAAGCAGCTGCATGAAATATAATTGATGGTTTGTTTTTAGAAATTATATTCTCTACGGTTTGGATGTCTCTGACATCTCCCACTACGGCAACAATATTGATATTTGGAAATAGTGACTTAATTCTCATTTCTATTTCATACAAAAATAATTCGGTCTGCTCAAATAAAATAATTTCTTTTGGTGAAAATTTAGAAATCTGAAAACATAACTCACTACCTATAGAACCACCTGCGCCTGTAATTAAAGCCACATTGTTAAATATAATGTCCTTAACATAATCATCATTTAAATATATTGGATCTCTTCCAAGCAAATCTTCTGGTTCTATGTCCTTAATTTGATTTGTGTTTACTTTTCCATCAAGAATCTGAGATATTGAAGGTAATAACTTTACGTCTACATTGGCTTGCTTTGCCAAATTATAAATGGTGTTTATTTGAGACGGAGTTGCTGATGGAATCGCTATGATTGCCTTTGAAAATCCAAATTTTACTTTCAATCTTCCTATATCACTTATTGTTCCCAATACTGGAGCTCCACTTACAGTCCTGTTTTGTGATTCTTGAGAGTCGTCTAAAAATCCAATTGGATTAATCTTTAGTGAGGGTGTTGACTTAAGTTGTTCAAATATTTGTGAGCCCGCAGCACCAGCACCTAAAATTATTATCTTTTCAGACTCACCCTCATATTCAAAAAAAACCCTCCACTTGGAGTAGATTATTCTTAAAAAAATAACTGAATAGAAAGATAAAAAAGCGAGCAAAATATAGAAATAAATATCATTATTCAAACCGGTATAAATTGCAGAAAGTATTACAGATATTAATATTGATGTTCCGATTGAAAAAACATCTCTAACTCCAAAAAATCCCCAAACAATTTGATAGTTCTTGAGAAATAAAGATGAAGTAATATTAATAAGACTATAAATCGATGCAAATAAAAAAACTTCTTCATAATTGAAGAAATCAAATGGCATGCTACAAAAATAATATATGAAAAATAGGCAAAGAAAATCATTAGTGATTACGAAATATTTTTTAAAATTAGACGACAATAAGTCAACAAATTGGAATAGTCTTTTTTGCATTTGGCTTATTTCTATAGAATTTTATATTAAGACATTATGAATAAATTTTTATCTAATACTCTTTCCACACAACTCTCTTTACATAATCTGTGTAACTTAGAATTATTCTCACAACCTTTGCTGATACGTTTGGTTTACTATAATCATCAACTAATTGAAAATCTCGATCATTATAACGACTTTGAGATTTAACAATTTCAAGTCCTTGAAGAACTCGTGCTGAATCTAAGCCAACCATCATTACAGCCGCCTCCTCCATGCCTTCAGGCCTCTCGTGTGCTTCGCGTATGTTTAAAGCAGGAAAATTAAGTATAGATGACTCCTCATTTATAGTTCCACTATCAGACAAAACTGCCAAAGAATTTAATTGCAGATGATTATAATCTGTGAAACTAAGTGGTTTTAATAATTGAACATTTTCATGCAAAGACGCCTCTGATGAGTCTATTCTTTTACGAGTTCTTGGATGTGTCGAAACAATTACTGGAAAGTTAAAATTATCTGCAATTTCATTAAGAAGATTGATTAGTTTAAAAAAATTTTTATCAGAGTCAATGTTTTCCTCACGATGTGCACTCACTAAAAAATATTCATTCTTTTTTAGCGATAAGTCTGACAAGGCTGAAGATGAGTCAATTTTAGATTTATAATAATTTAGTACTTCAAATAGCGGACTTCCAGTTTTAATAACTCTATCAGCAGGAATACCCTCAGCTAACAAATATTCACGAGCTATTGAGCTATATGTTAAATTAATATCAGCAGTATGATCGACAATACGTCGGTTTATTTCTTCTGGTACTCTCATATCAAAACATCTATTACCAGCCTCCATATGAAAAATAGGTATTTTTTGACGTTTAGCAGGTATAGCAGCCATACAGCTATTTGTGTCACCAAGAACAAGAATAGCTTCAGGCTGTTGATTTTTCAAAAGCTTATCTACTGCAATTATTACTTTTCCAATAGTTTCAGATCCGCTAATACCTGCCGACTCTAAAAAAAAGTCTGGTTGCCTAATTTCAAGATCTTTAAAGAAAACTTCATTCAACTCATAGTCATAATTTTGTCCTGTATGAACAAGGATATGTTCACAATTCTCATCTAAGCTATTTATTACCCTAGAGAGCCTTATGATTTCCGGCCTTGTGCCCACAATCGTCATAACTTTCATCTTATTAACCTTTTTACTCATTTATAGCCAAAAATTGAACTTATATGTTTATTATAACGAATTGGCGAAGGTATCAGGTTTTTCAGGATTAAAAATTTCATTCGCCCATAACATTACTATCATATCTTTATCTCCAATATTAGTGATGTCATGAACCCATCCAGGCATGGTCTCGACAATCCTAAGTTCTTCATGACTAATAACAATTTCATGTTTTTTGTTTGTAATTAAATGTCTAAATTTAAATTTAGCTTTGCCATGAAGTATCAAGAATTTTTCAGTTTTAGAGTGATGATAATGACCACCTCTTGTAACTCCGGGACCTGCAGTAAAAAATGAAAATTGTCCACTATCTTTTGTTTTTAACATTTCAGCGAACATACCTCTTTCATCACCATGAGTTGGTATTGAATATGAAAACTTGTCAGGAGAAAGAAAACTTAGATACGTTGAATAAAGCTTTCTAACAAATCCAGTACCGACTTTTTCAGTAATAAGTGTATCCCTACTAATCTTAAAGTTTTTTATTTGATCTGCTAAATCACCCAATGTAATTTGGTATTCAGGACTTACTGAGGGATCTTTAACATACTCATCATCACCTAAAATTTTATTTATAAATTCTTCAATCACATCATCAATATAAACAAGTTTCAATTCAAACTCTGGATCATTTATCTTTATGGGTAGATCTTTACCAATATTGTTGCAAAATGTTGCAACAACAGAGTTGTAGTTTGGCTTAGACCATTTTCCAAAAACACCTGGAAGACGATAAATGTGTGATTTGTTTCCAGTCTCGATCTCAAGATTTCTTATTTCTAGCTCTGCATTAAGTTTACTTTTACCATATAAATTTTTAGTATTTACCTGAGTTGATGATGAAAAAATTAGCGGTATATTTTTGTCTGACTTTCGAATCTCATCACAAATTAATTTAGTCAAACCTACATTTACATTATCATAATCACTATCATTGTTAGGTCTATTTTCACCAGCTAAATGAACAATAAAGTTACATCTTTTTATTAGTTTTGGTAAATCTTTTGTAGAATTTTTTCTATTAAACACATCATATAAAATGTTCATTTCATTTAAGCGAACAATCAAATTTTTTCCAATAAATCCCTCAGACCCAGTAACTAATACTCGCATTTACTTTATTCCAAATTCTATAAGTTCATTCTTAATTTCATACAAATCTAAAAGCAGTTCTTTTAATTCGTCTTCGTCGAGTTGATATGTATTATGTGAGTGATATTCATGGGCTTCAGTAATTACTTTCTCTCCATCATCAACAAATTTATTATAATTTAAATCGCGCGTATCAGCTGGTATGCGGTAATAATCTTTCATATCAATTGCTTTTACCATCTCTTCTTTTGTAAGAAGAGTTTCATAGAGCTTTTCTCCGTGTCGAGTACCAATAACTTTTATTTTATTTTCTGGTTTACCAAGCATATTTTTCAAGGTAGTTGCTAATATTTCTACTGAAGCGGCAGGAGCCTTTTGAACAAAAATATCTCCGCTCTCACCATTCTCAAAAGCAAACATAACCAAATCAACAGCTTGATCTAAACTCATCATAAATCTGGTCATGCTTGGATCCGTAACAGTAATTGGTCTTTCGTTTTTAATTTGTTCAATAAACAAAGGAATTACTGAGCCACGACTGGCCATAACATTACCATATCTTGTGCATGCTATCATTGTATCTGTTACATTGCGTCCTTTAGCAACAACAACCCTTTCCATCATTGCCTTACTTATACCCATAGCATTGATTGGATATACAGCTTTATCAGTACTTAAACATATGACTTTTTTGACTCCAGCTCTGATGGATGACTCAAGAAGATTCTCAGTACCAATTACGTTAGTTTTAACCGCTTGCATTGGATAAAATTCACATGAAGGTACTTGTTTTAATGCTGCAGCATGAAATACAAAGTCTACTCCTCTTATTGAATCATCAATAGAGTTTGGGTCTCTAACATCACCAATGTAAAATTTTAATTTGTCATTATTATAGAATCTTCTCATATTATCTTGCTTAAGTTCGTCACGAGAAAATATCCTAATTTCTTTAATGTCAGTCTCTAAAAATCTTCTTAAAACAGCTTTACCAAAAGAACCTGTCCCACCTGTAATTAATAACGTCTTATCTTTAAAAATATTATCTTTCATGTGATAAATTCTCCTTTTTTAGATTTCAATTAAAATTTTCTTAATTAATGATATATGTATTAAAGCAATAATCCTATGTTTCCAAGATTTCAAACAAACTTTCTTCAAATAACCTATGGTGTCTGTTTATATTTCTTTCACTTATTGAGCTTTTAGTAGTTTGAGATATGCATTCAGATAGGCAAGAGATCTTATTATTGTTATCAATTGATTCATTAAAATCATAATTAAATTCATTTAAGATATTATTCTTTTTAAAATATAACTCTATTTTGTTTCTATATGACATATCATTTAAAAGGCTATCAAAAGAAATAAAGAGAATCTTATAATTCAATCCTAATATCGATTTTAACGACTGATACTGACTCTCTAGATTTAAACAAAAGTCTTCATATGAGGGAAAGGAAAGTTTTTGACTTTTAGAAACCTCGACAATTTGTTGGTATTGGATTCTTGGATTTCTGTAAACGAAAATTCCAATTGAGCCATTTAGTCTAAAGAACCAATCTGCAATTCTTTTGTCTCTAGGAATCCCATTATCAAGTGCAAGATTTTTGTTAGATTTAGTTTGCCACTTATACTTCAAACCTAACCATTTATTGAATAAATCTTCATTATATTTTCGTCTAGTAATTATTAAGTAAATACTTAAAAGATATGACCACAAACTTCTGTTTACACTTGTTGCTTCATGCATTTGATTATCTCTTCCTTTGAAAATTAAATACTTTTTATAAATCGGAGTTCTTTGGATTATATTTAAGGGTATTCTTACTATGATAGTTTTTAGAATTCTTATCAAAAGAATTAATCTTTTTTTAAATGTATATTGATTGTCTAATGCTCTAGGCCATGAAAAATTGTAGCTAATATCGAATAACTCATCGGTTCTTATATTTTTTGAAACTATGTAACCTGCATTTTTTAAAATGTCACTCACTATACTTGATCCACTGTATTCAAAACCATCTGAAGCAACTATATTTTCAATATCAAACTTAAAATTTTTTTTGTGATGAAACATTTTTTATACTTTAAAATTAATCATTAAGGAGTCTAAATTTTCTAAAAATATTTTTGCTTTAGACATTTTTTGTTTATTAGCACGGTCAATTGGTGGAAAGTGCAAATATCGTCGTAAAAGTAATAAAAATATTTGCGAACTAAGAAACTTATCATTGAAGTCTGTTTGATTCAATTCTCTTATGAATTTCTTGATTAAGTTTAAATTTACTCTGTTTTCTTGATGATCGGTCGCAAGCTCTACAATATCCGTTAAAAAATAGTATTTAGTAAGAATAGACGATCCAAAATCTATAAAATATACTCCGCTCTTAGTTTGCATCATATTTTGATCTTTTTTTAAATCTTTGTGAATCAAAAAATTATCAATAGATTTCGGTTTAAAATAATACAAAAGAAATAAGTGTTTTATTGACTGAAATATAATCTTTGTTCCAAGAAATGTAGCATTTCTTATTAATCCTCGAATTACGCTCTGAGTAGGTGATGATAGGAAATCAAATATGTTCATTTTTTTGTTTTTACCCAAGAAAATAAACTCTTTTAAGTTTGGAATTAATTCGTTTATGTCAATATTTACATTCTCCTCGCCTTGTATTTTTTCTATCTTTATATATTGCGAGTTTATTTCGTAAGCCTTAGGAATTAATAATTTTTGATGAGATTTTTCACTATACCAAGAATATACTCTTATCTCTCTATTATGATTGATAGATAATAATTCTGTGACCCACTCAAGACCATGAGAGAATTGAGAAGTATTAAACTTAGTAATGTAGCTATCTGAAATTTCAACCTTATCTTTCATGTCTATACTCTGAAAATTTAATCATTTCTTTAATAATTTCTTCCCATGTTATTAATTTACTAATTTTTAAGTTATCTCTAGAAACATGCATCACATTGTCAAAAATATCTAATTTTTTTAAAGTTGTAGTTTTGGTATCACTTAATAATTCATTGTGAGGAGGTATTTTAGAGATGTATGATTCTCTGGCAAGAAAAATTCCTTCTGAGGCAGCATTCCATGAATTTTCTATTTTTGTTGTATTTATATAGAATTTGCAATTAGCAAGAAATCTTAAGACTTCTTTGTGTTCTGTAACTCCATAAAGTTCTACATTTACATCCTTTTTGATTTGATATGGAACGGTTTGTTTTTCACCAAAAATTACAAGTTTTAAACCTATATTATGGGTCTCAAGGTATTTAAATATTTTATAGGAATCCATAAGGTTTTTATGATGGTATGTTCCTATAACTACAGCATAGTTTTTTTCAATATCTTGATTTACGAAGTTTGATATTGTTTGAATCTCTTCATCAGATCCGTTGGGTGAAACTTGACATTTCTTTTTACTATCTAAATCTAACATATTTATTGAATATCTTGACTCAGCGCTAATAAAATCAAAATTATTCAAACATTTTCTTGTAAGTGCACCTAACCACCATAATTCAATCTTTCTTTTAAGGGGAATATTAAAATCAGACATATTTGTGAATGGCAAAACATTACTAAGATGAAACCAGCTTTTCTTGGCTGAAGTATTTTTAATAGGAATATTATATGAGTAATAAAAATCACATTTGTCGATTTTTCCTAAAATATCATAAATATAGTTATTGTAATTAAGTAATTTTTTAAATTTTGAAATATTAATATAATGATAATTGTTCAATGAAAAGTTATCTAACTTACCATAGAGATTATCATGAACAATGAAATTTGCTCCACCATTTTTGTTAAACCATTCAGAGAAGGCTAGTAATCTCTTTAAGCCACCACCTGAATATGAGGATGAAAAATTAAATAAAAAATTTTGATACATTTTTTATATTTTTTTATTCATTATTAACACCTGTCCAAACCTTAGCTAGCCTTTTAGGAAGATTTGTTCCACAAAGTCGAAATTTAATATATTGATAAATAAATTTAGGTCTCATCAATAATGTTTTAAATAGCTCTCTAAGCTGCTTTAAATAGCCTTTATTAATATTAAAAATTAACTTTATTTCTGAGATAGTATCAGCATAATCAAAATAATTGGTTGCAATAAGATTCTCATTTACAAATTCATAAAATTTTTTTTCTTGATTGTTTATAGATTTAAATGGATCTTCCTTACCTGTTAAATTTAAAAAGTAACTTGTCATAGCCATGTGCGAGTATATATGTTGTTTTTTACCCAAGCTATCATTTGACATTTGTTCACTATGTTTACGAATTGAAACAAGAGGCTTATTCAAGCATGTTATTTTTCCTTTATTGGATAATCTAAGCCAAAGATCTTGATCTTGAGATCTTTTAAATTCAGTCCTATATCCTCCTAATTCAAGAGCAGTCTCTAATTTAAAAAATGCTGATGAGTGAGGAAAAAAAGGTAAGGCTTTAGAGAGTCTTCTTATTATGTCATTATGTTCAGTTGGATAGATGTAAGTTTTAGACCTTATTCCTTTTTCATCAATAATGTTTAATCCAGAACCAACAAGTACGTGATCTTTATTTAATTCGACAAAATCTAATTGTTCTTGCAGTCTATTTGATTCGCAAATATCATCAGCATCAATTCTTGCAATCCATTTACCCTTTGCTTGCAACATTCCATAATTGAGTGAGTCAGCAAGTCCAGTATTTGATTTGTTAAATAGGCGAATTCGAGGATCTTTTTTTATAAAACTTTCTATTATTTCAACTGAAGAATCTTCACTTCCATCATTGATTATTATAAATTCAAAATTACTAAAGGTTTGTTCCAGAACACTACAAATTGATTCTTCAAGCCATAGCTCTCCATTGTAAACTGCCATTAAAACAGAAATAGTTGGTGGAATTTTTTTTTCTTTTTTCATATTATTCTTTATATAAAAATAATATTTTTTTATTTATCAATTAAAATGCTTAAAAGATATACCTAGCATTAACAAAGCAAATAATCTTGCTCCATTTGTTCTTCCTCTTCGCTGGCCGATTAGAAGATCATTAATATAAGGTAGGTTAAAAATATCTGATGAAATTCCATCAGTTATTTTCTCTATTGATATATCTTTTATCCAAGCATCCATTGGAACCGAAAAACCTTGTTTTCTATTAATTTCAAATTCTTTTGGTAAAAAATTTTTTGCCATTAAATTTTGAATTCGCCTTCTTTCAGATAAATTACATTTCCAATTTCCTGGTATTTTTCTGAATGCAAATTCAATTAAATTATGATCAAGAAATGGTGTGCGAACCTCAAGACTATTTGCCATGCTTGCTCTATCAACTTTTACCAAATAATCATCTGGAAGTAATTGTTGGAAATCTAATCTTGTCAAACTATCTACAACGCTACTAGATTTTGGCATAAGAGCTAAACTTCTTTTTTCAGGTGCATATAAATCTTTTCCAATTTCTTCAACAATCTCATCTTTTAAAATTTTACGTCTTAAATTTATATCAAAATATGGAGAACCCCATATGCCTGAGTATAATGGCCCATTTCTCATTGATGCCATTCTATTTCTACCAGAAATACCCGCAGGAAGTCTTGCAGCAGTATTTGATAATAAATTCAAAAAGGCATTAGGAATCCATTTCATGAATGTAACATCTCTAAGTATGTTTTGATAATGTTGATATCCTCCAAATAACTCATCTCCACCATCTCCTCCTAATGCAACTTTTACATGCATTCTTGTTAACTTACTAACTAAGAAGGAAGGTAAGATTGATGAATCGGCAATAGGTTCATCAATGAATGGTGCAAGCTCATCTAAAATATTGAGTGAGGGTTTTTCAATTTGTAATGTATGATGATCAGTTGAAAAAGAATCAGATATATACTTGGCATGCATTGATTCATCCATTGAGGATCCAGGGACACCTATTGTAAAGGTTCGAACTGGAACATCACTGACATGACAGGCAGCTGCGGTTACTAAACTTGAATCTAGTCCACCTGATAGAAAAACACCTGTAGGGACATCACTTCTTAGACGTAGACGAACAGACTCAAGAAGTTTAGACCAGGCCTCTTCGGCTAAATCATTAGAATTAACTTTTTCATTAGCTTTAGTTTCAATTTTAGGTAAAGTCCAATAACGCCAAATATTGAAATCACCATTTTGCATATCCAAAAGTCCTGCATGCGCAGGTGGTAATTTTTTAACCCCTTTTGCTATGCATAAATCATTTGGTATGTAGCCCATGGCAAGATAATGATTAAGTGCATTAAAATCTATTTCACGATTTGCACGAAGTCCTTTAAGTTCAGAAGCAAATTCAAATTTATCTTTAATATGTCTATAGTAAAATGGCTTTTCTCCAGCACGATCTCGAGCAACAAATAGTTTCTCTTTACCAACCCCTATACGCTTATCCCAAATTGCAAAAGCAAACATGCCATTTAAATGTTTTAGACAATCAACTCCCCATTGTCGATATGCTGCTAAAAGAACTTCTGTATCGCCTTTTGTTTTGAAAGATATGCCATATGACATTAATTCATCTCGAAGTTCAAGATAATTATAAATTTCTCCATTGAAGACTAACACTAGCTTTCCATCATCAGAAAAAAATGGTTGGTCACTGGTATTTGTCGTATCAATTATTGATAGGCGTGTATGAGCTAAAGCAGCATTTTTTGATGACGAAATCCAACTTGAAGAAGCATCTGGTCCTCTATGTTTAAGTTCAATTATTGCTTTTTTTAGCCAGTTAAAATCTTCATCTTTTAACTTGCCAACTGATCCAATTATTCCGCACATTTAAAACCTTTTATTTTTTTTAAATAGTTAATTTAACTAATCCTAAACTTAGTATTGATTAAAAATAGTATTCCTAAAAGGAATAATGTTGTAAAAAACATATTCATTATTCCAGTAAACGCCATCCAGTTTGAAACAAAAATGACTGGTATGATTACTGAAGCATACAGTGTTGTATACACTCCACCTCTTGAATTTATAAATTTTAGAAATAGACCGAAAAACACTCCATAAAACACAGCTACAAATAACCCAAACCAACCAAAATTTGCGTAAGCTTCGCCTGGCATTGTTACTGCAGATTGAGAAGATGAAGGCCATCCCATTCCTGTTGTTATATCATCAATTCCATACCATTCAGGCTTAGATTTATATATTGCTCGTGGTATTGGCAATAACAACATATCAATATATGTTTTGCCCATCAAAAAATCTAAGTCATGTCCATACCTTCTCATTATTCCGGATACTCCTTGTATACCACTTCCCTGATTTAATACTTTATATACAACTGATGTTCTTTCGTCTGATTGTCTATCAAGAACTTGATCAACATATGCCCCTCTAATTGCTCCATATGCAAGAAACGCGGTTATTACAGTAACTGCAAAAACATAATATCTTGGATTATTAATCGTTTCTTTTCCAATACCAAAGAGAGAGCTATATTTTTCTTTTTTATGAATATAAATTCTTATATTTTCCATAAAAAATAGACCCAATAAAAATATTAATATTGAGCCTCTAAAAGATGTACTAAGAGCAAAAATTATTCCTACAAGTGGAAGGAAAACACCATACAATTTTGGTTGTTTGAATTTATGTCTATATAAAAAACCCAGAAATACTAAAGAATTAAATAAAGATCTCCAAGGTATAGTTATTAAGAAAACCTCGAGAAGGTTTCGACCTCTTGGAGTAGGATCAAATCTAAAAGTAAATTTATAAAATAACCATTCTGTAAATCCACCATATGAATTTATTTCATAAAGTAGACCGATAAGAAATATGCTTCCAGTAAATATAATAAAAAAATTAATTCTACTTTTAATAAAATAGTTATTTTTTCTAAAACTTTGAAGCCAACGAACCTGACTACCCTGTGCAAAAAACATCATTATAGAAAACATGATGATATAAAATATTGAATAATATAAAATTCCCCATGCAACTTCAGTAGATGTGAAATCTTTTAGCCAAGGTGCCAAATCATTATTTCCATAAATAGACCAAAGAATACTTGGAATAAAAGTATCTATAATTGAGAGGCCTAAGTAAATTGCTACTATGTGAAATACACGATATTTATCATTTTTAAACGTTAAAAATAATATTATCGTTGCTAGTATTAACGTAAATAATAAGCTATAAAATATTAATATATTTGTATCCAAAATTATCCCTAAAAATTAACTATGAAATTAAGCCAAGTTGAGTAAAAGTTGAAGATAAGCGGTAATACCAAGAATGTTTCTTTTTTGCTAAAAGATATCCCTGCTGCCCTATGCTAGAGCATTTTTTAGGGTGCTTTATATAATATTTGAGTTTTTTGCATAATTCTGATGGGGTCTCATAGCACTCAAGATGTTTACCCTCCTTAAATAGTTTCAATAAGTCAGGATTTCTGTGTGTAATGTAGAGTCCGCTAGTCATTAAGGCATCAAAATCTCTCAATTTTAACGTATAAACATCTGAACTATGTCCAATTGCACCAATACCAAGTATTATCTTAGCTCTTTTTGAAAGTGAGACATTTTGATCTGCATCAACATAACCATTCTCCCATCCATCTCCATAGCAAGAAACATTAACACCTCGTTTAGTTAAGTAATTTATAAGCTTGCCTCTAATACCATACCTATTGCCAATAAAAAGAATATCGATATCTTTATTTGAATTATCTGAACTACCAAATAAGTTTTCATCACTTGCTAAAGGCCAAAAAATAGCTGACATGTTCTCTGTAAAATACCATTTACAGGTCTCTGGTGACGTTGTTAAAGTAATATCTACCCCAGAACCAAGTCCTACTGAGCCCATTCTGTATCCATCTTTTTTTAGCCATAAATCAGGCAAACGATCATCCATTGCTATATTAATAACAGGAATACCAAGATCACGTATCTTAAGCAAAGTCTCCTCAGAGTATATGTGAGACCACATTTGACCAATTAAAACATCTATTTTATTTATTAAATGTGTATCTTTTACTTGTTTTAACAAAGTCATATCATTTAGCTTTCTTACATCTAACCAATTTAGGCCTGAAGCTTCATAAAGGGGGCCGTAATCACCATCACAATTAAAAAATTCTGATACATTTCCAAGTTTTTTTAAAGCTTGGATAAAGCCTGAATTATCTTGAGCCTCAGAGGCTCCAACCCAAAAAATGTTTAGCTCGCCAACTTTTTTTGATACAAACTCAGGCCGTAATTTGGCGTGCCGATCTTTGAAATTATTGACTGCTGATAATTCATCATAATTTAAATTATATTTTTGATATTTCGTTTCATAAAATCTTTTAACTTTATTTATGTTTTTCTTAAGCTGAAAGGCTTTAATTGTTGCATTAAGTTCATATAAAAGCTTAAACTTCTTAAGCATTGCTTTAAAGTTCTTTTTATCCATTTATAAGTATTTGAAGTAAGGTATTTTAGTTTCTCTTAACAGCGCGTACCATATAGTTAAAACACAGTGCTTCATGTGATCCTTTATCTTTATTAGATAACATGCTCAAAAGAACTATAATTGGAACCGCAGCTATTCTTGTAACTAATCCTAATATTTTTGATGAATAAGTTTCACCCATAAATCGACTTCTTCTTAGCTCCTGAGCAATAAAAGAAAACCATGATCCATTATGCTCGAGGAGTTCAATATCAAATCCTAGCTTAGGTAAATGATGCTGATACCAATATTTGTTATATCCACAAAAATGGTATGGCGCAAAATGAGTTAAAGACGCAAACGGCGCAGTGATGATTAATATGCCTCCGGGTCTAAGAATTCTTGTGAACTCATTTAGTGCGGCCACTGCATCAGGAATATGCTCAAAAACTTCAGAGCACAATATAGCATCAAAAGATTCATCATCTACAGGTATCTCAGTAATGTCTGAGATAATATCAAGACGAGAATTATCCCAGTCTCCTGTTTGAAGTCCCTCATCTCCAGTTCCTTCGTATTGTCCAAAATCTTGAGCAACATATTGTAAATGATCGCAATCAGGTTTAAATCTTAATTCCCCTGCTCCTGCATCTAAAATTTTGTATCCTCTGGGAATAGTCATTAAATTATCCTTAACAAATTTTTCCCTAACGGCATCTGTTCCAGTTCCAATTAATTTAAAAAACATAATTCTACCTACCTATAATATTAATTAATGTGCATCACAACTTATTCATTTCTTGAAAACTTTTATTAGATTTTAACAGTTCTTCAAAACTTCCTTTTCCTGTTAATTTACCATCTTCTAAAAAGAAAATTGTGTCACATTCTTTAACCGTACTTAAACGATGTGCAATCATGATGACTGTTATATCTTTGTCTAAATTATTCACTGCATCCATAACAGCTTGTTCGGTTAAATTGTCTAATGCACTTGTAGCTTCATCCAAAACTAGCAATCGAGGATTTCGGTACAGAGCTCTGGCAATTCCAATTCTTTGTCGTTGACCACCCGATAATCTTATACCTCGCTCACCTATCTTTGTTTGATATTTTTTTGGCAATTTATTTATTATAAATTCATGTAAATTTGCAATTTTTGCAACACGTTCTACAGAATCATAATCAATATCTTCAGATGAGACTCCGAATGCGATATTTGCGATTATAGAATCATCTGAAAGGTATATATTCTGTGGAACATATCCAATAATTGACTGCCAAACTTTGATATTTTTTCCATCAATTATCTTATCATCGACCTCTAGTGTTCCAACTTGTGGCTCAAGTAGTCCAAGAATGAGATCTACTGTGGTTGTCTTTCCTCCTCCAGTTGATCCAACAAAGCCAACTTTACTTTCTGAAGAAATTGAAAGATTAATATTTTTTATTGCGGGTTGATCTTCGTTTGGATACGAATAAGATACATTCTTCAAAGTAATTTTTTTAAATAAACCAAATTTAGCATCAACAATATCATTAACAAGATTTGGTTCTGATTGAATATCTTTTAGTTCTACAAGTATTGAATCAAGCGCTGCTGTTGCAAATCTAAGTTGAGTTACTGAGGTATAAATACCTTGTAAAGAAGGCATTAATCGATATCCTGCAAGTGCATAAAGAGACATAACTGGAACCGCCGAAGAAAAATCACCGTTTTGATTCATCAAAAATAAAATTACTATAAGCATGCCTCCAAAAACTACAAGTTCCAAGGCAAAACGTGGTAACTGACCAGTAATATTCGCTGTAGCAAGGCTCTTTGCATATGTTTCTGCTGGACTTGAAAAACGTTCAGTATAGAATTGTTCTAATCCACCAATCTTTACTTCTTTTGCAGCACCAAAAGATTCATTTACTGCAACATAACGTGCTTCATTGTTTTCTAGACGTTCTTTTCCAATTCTGCTTAATAAGTTTTTAGTAACTCCAAAAATGAGTGCATAAGTAATTCCAAGTATTAAGCCTATACTAAGAGCTAAAAAAGGTTCAACAATTATTAGAAGTAATAGAAGAGCTATAGAAACAGCACTTTGAGCTATTATATTCATAATTGGTATTAATGCATTTGCAATTACTTGATTAACTTCAGACAAAATATTTTTTCCAAGATCTGCGCTATTTCTCATTAGAAACCAACTATATGGCTTGTTAAGATAACCCTCAACTAAACGTTTTCCAATAGAATATTCTCTCATTACACAAAACCTAGTTTCTAAATAAACCGTCAAAGCTTTAAAAGAGAGTGTAAAAACAAGTATAAGAAATACAGCTATTCCAAGCAGGAACATGAAATCATCGATACTTTCAACACCAAATTGTTGAGACAAATTGTAAGCTGAATTCAAAATTAAATTACTATCGACAACCTCAGGATTTGATACGACTGCCATAAATGGCATTATTGATGCCACACCTAACATATCCAGAAACGCCATAATTAATATCATAAATAAAACTATTACGCCTCTTTTTTTTTCGTCAGGCGACAAAATACTGTAAATTTTTTTAATCAAACTCATCAATCTTTTCTTTGCTTAAATTGTTATATTCGATGAACCATTTTGCAAAATTTTCAACGCCCTTCTGAACGCTAGTATTTGGTTTATAGTCAAATTGCTTTACAAGATCATCAACATCTGCAAATGTATCAGGAACATCACCAGGCTGAATAGGCAAAAGTTCTTTATCAGCACTCATACCAAGTTCCTTTTCTAAGGCTTGAATATAATCCATGAGATTTACAGGAGAATTATTACCAATATTATATATCCTGTAAGGTGCGCTGCTAGTAGCTGGATCAGGATTTTTGCTATCCCAATTTGGATTTGGTAATGCTGGCTTATCTAATACTCTGATAATCCCCTCTACAATATCGTCAATGTATGTAAAGTCTCTTTTGTGTTTACCATAATTAAAAACCTTAATTTGCTCCTTTTTAGTAATTGCATTTGCAAATTTTTGAAGTGCCATATCTGGTCTATCATATGGACCGTAAACTGTAAAAAATCTTAATCCTGTAGTAGGAAGGTTATATAGATGTGAATAAGCATGAGCCATAAGCTCATTTGATTTCTTGGTTGCCGCATAGAGACTAACAGGATGATTTACAGCTTCATGAGTAGAAAAAGGCTGTTTAGTATTTAAGCCATAAGTAGAACTTGAGGATGCATATACTAAGTGTCCAATCTTATTGTGACGGCAACTTTCTAAAATATTTGCAAATCCCACTATATTACTATTTATATATGCGTGTGGATTCTCAAGAGAATATCTTACACCTGCTTGAGCTGCTAAATTTACCACGCAATCAAATTTCTCTTTTTCAAAGATTTTTGCAATCTCAATTTTGTTTTCAAGGTCAACTTTTGTGTGTGTATAATTTTTATGATTTTGATGACGAGCTATACGTGCCTCTTTTAACTTGGGATCATAATAATCATTATGATTATCTATACCAACAACAATATCTCCTCTGTTTAGAAGTTCGATTGAAAGTGCAGAACCAATAAAGCCTGCTGAACCAGTGACTAATATTTTCATTTTATTTTTGAAATTTTAATTATCTAGTGAATTTCTTATGACAGCTTCTCTGATTTTTGAACTACTTATATCATTTGTACGCGGAAAAGTTATTAACTTTTTTTCATTAATTGGATTAGAATTATCATGACCGTGAACAAGGAAATCAATATTATGTTCTTCCAAAAATTTCTCATCAATAAGCCAAGGGCTTTGAATAACCTCATCAACATATTTTATTGATTCTAAAACTTCTTTTCTTCCTTCAAATGAAATTTCAGGTTTGTAACCTTTTTTTGCAATTATTTCTGAATCAGATGTGAGTGCTACTATCACTTTTCCTAACTTACTTGCTTTAGCTAAGAGACGAGTATGACCATGATGGATTAAAGTTGCAGACATATCAACTAAGATTCTTTTCATGAATGCCACTCTAATACATCTAAAATTTTACCTTCAGCTCTTTCTTTAAGGTGAACCTCTCCTAAATGACAAACTACACTTCCAGGATCTTCAGTTCTCGGTTTATATAAAATTGCTTTTGGATCTTTTGAAAAAATCTCACAGCTTACCTTAGTGCATAATAAAGGTTGGTTTTTTATTGGAAGTGTGATGTATTTTTTCATCTTTTCTAGAAATTTATTTTTATTTATTACAACTGCTTCACGAAAAGATTTGTGTTCACTTAATACACCTGCTAAAGAGGTGATTGCGTGGTATGGACCAGTCATTTTGCGATCTAAATGACTTGTCAGGTCAAGGTAAAATGAAGCAGGATTAAAATTAGGCAGCTCATTGAAAGCAATAAAAGCCGCACCAGTAAGGCCAAATAAACCTTTGCATGAACTATATGCAATTACATCTGCTAACTCATGTTCACTTTCCAACCCTATCGATGCAGTTGCATCAAGCATCAACTTTGCATTGCAATTTTTTGTCAATTTAAATAATTCATTTATTGGAATTTTTAGACCACAACTTGTTTCAGTTGGACAAGCAATAATCCAGTCATAACGATCAGTTAAATTTGATATTTCTTTCCAATCAACACTGTTCACTTTGGTAATGTTTTTATATGCCATAGCATCTTTAGACAGTCTAATCATTCTTTCACTGTAGTAACCTGTATTTACTACAAGCACTTTTCCATAAAGAAAGTTTAATGTCATTATTTCAAGAGCTAAGCTTGCAGATCCTTGTAATCTGGCAATTTTTGAATGCCCAGTCATTTTTTTAAGATCTGATAAAACTTGCTTTTCTATATCCATGTATGAAGTATCTCCCCTTCCAAAACATGGCATAAGACCAGATAAATTTTCATCTACTAATGAAGCAGGTCCTGCAGTAAATAATTTTTTATCAAAATTCCTATCAGTTACAAACTGTGTAATTGTTTTTTTATTCATAATTAACTTCTTAAAAAATCCATAAAATCTAATTTATTCTGTATTGGGCTTCTGTCGGGCCTGCCTAGATCTTTTCTAAAACCAGATCTGGTTTTTACTGTAATTAAAACACTATCGTCATAATTGGTGCATTTTGTACAAAGTTTTTTTAAATCATCTTTTGAATCTATTTCGAATGTATGTTTGTAACCCAATTCCTTTGCAACTCTTGAAAAATTTATATACTCTCCTTTTGTAGGCTGTCCACCAACAGAGTCATGTACTTCATTATTTATAATAAAATGTACTAAATTATTGCAGTCAGCTGAAATAGCTATAGCCCCTAAATGCATCAAAGCAGCTCCATCTCCATCTATACAAATAACTTTCTTGGATGATAATCTTCTTGCTATTGCTGCCGCAATAGAACTAGCATGACCCATTCCTCCAACCGTTAAAAAGTCTCGGCTATGCCCCTGTTTCAGCTCCTTTCTCTTCTCAAACAGCTCTCTTGAAGCTACACCAGTGGTACTAATTATTGGAGATTCTTTATTAATATTGCTAATAATAATCTCTATAGCCTCTTCTCTTGAAAGCGAATAATCTTTGGTTCGTTTAGATTTGTATTTAAATGAAGAAAAAGTACCCTTCCTGACCACAATAGCAAAAGGACCTGATCTAGCTATAGCATCATTGTGTGCTTGAAACAATATTTCCTCAATATTTGAAGTATTATTGTCAATTACTTTATATGGGATATCCAGAATATCTAATTGCTTAATAGTAATCTCGCCTTGTTTTTTATGTTGAGGTTCATCTGGTAATTGATTTCCATCTGACAAGATCTCACCTCTCCAACCAATAACAAGAAGCATTGGAATGGCATATACTTTAGGATCTGCTAGAGAAGAAATTGGATTAATGGCATTACCAAGTCCAGAATTTTGCATGTACACCATAGCAGGCATTGAAGAAGATAGATAATGACCAATAGCCAGTCCAATTGCAGATCCTTCATTCGTTGCAATCACGTGATTTTCACTTGGTAGATCAGCTGTTAGTTTTGCACAAATATCCTTTAATAAAGAGTCCGGAACGCCTGTTACGAAATCTATTCCTGTTTTAATGAGAGCATTAACAAATGTTTCTGGCTTGATCATTATTCTGTTCCAGGAATAAGTTTTAATATTTCCTTAATGCTTATTATGTGATTGTCTGCTTCAAGCGATCTAGAGTTTGCGAGAATCTGATTTGCAACACTTTTCATTGCAGGATACGAGGCTCGCATTAGATGATTAGCGTATATAACAACATTGAATCCATGATCTTCAAGCTCATGTTCATAGACATGGTTATAACTTGTTGGAACACATACTAGTGGAACATCAGCAAATTCTTGTCTAAAAGAGTCAGCAAACTCAAAAATTTCATCAGGCTCTTTTTGTCTACTATGTATCATAATTGCATCGGCTCCAGCTGAAATATATGCACGTGCTCTTTCAAGGGCATCATTCATACCTGCGTCTAAAATTAAGCTTTCAATTCGAGCAATTATCAAAAAATCTCTGCTTCTTCTACTAGAAACTCCTGATTGAATCTTATGACAAAAATCTTCAATTGAATCTTGAGTTTGTGGAACATCATTTCCAAATAAGGAATTTTTCTTCAATCCAGTTTTATCTTCTATTATTACTGCAGATATCCCCAATCGCTCTATTGATTTAACTGCAAAAGCAAAATGTTCAGGCTTGCCACCAGTATCAAAATCCATAATTAATGGTTTATTTGTTACCTCAAAGATATTATTAATATTGTCTAGGCGACTTGTTATATCCAAAGCTTCAATGTCTGGTTTACCCATTTCAGTTGAATCAGTTAAGGAACTTGACCAAAATCCATCGAACTGCCTATTTTGACCATCAACTTCAACTTTTTCATGTTCGCCAATTAGTGCAGAAATTGGACTGTGCGCCTCTATAAACCTGCTCAAAGGTTTAGAATTTAGTATAACCTTTAAAGCTTTTGTTCTCTCAACAGGAGAAACTGTAATTTTCGCTTGCTCATTAGCCAAATCAGTAGATGAGATATTTTTCGTGTAAGGTATTTCAATTAGTTTACCTCCATACGAATTAAGAGTAGCAACTACATCTCCTTTAACCGACGCAAGAGGTCCTTCCAACCAATCATCTCCATGAAAAAAGAAATCAGGTTTAAGTTTTTTAATGTTATTTACATAACTCCATTCATCTTGCTCTATTATCTCATGAACACCTTTGATGCTTTGCAGTATTCTTTTTCTTTCATCAAACTTTAACAAAGGAACTCTCTTATTTTTTGCAATAACTTCGTCAGTCAACAACCCAACAGTCAATTGTCCATACTTTGCAGCTTGCTCAATAATATTTATGTGTCCATGGTGTAATATATCCATTGACATACCAAGATATACAGTCTTCATATACTTTCCTATTTAACTAAATTTTTAATGTAATAATCTTAATTTACCCAGCTATTAGATAGTTGATTTTGATCTGAAATGTCTCACGAGAACTATCAATGTACCTAACATTCCTCCCAATAATGCTCCGAAAATGCATATCATTGCTCGGCTAGGCTCAGATTTTTTTTCCATGACTGCTGGTTGATCAATATATTCAAATACGTAAAAATCACTTGCTTCTATTAATGTCAACTTCTGAATTTGTTGTTGTTGAAGTTCGGCCATTACCTGTTTAATTTCAGTGTACCTTGTGTTTGCAATTTGCTGATTCAGATAATTAACAGCTGATTCAGCCTCAGCTTTATCTTTCTCTCTAAAAAAAGTATTAATTTGTTCAACAATTAATTCAGTCCACTCTTTTGCTATATAAGGTGATTGATGTTTTATAACAAGTGATATAAAACCTGTTTGTTTATCCTCACTAATTCTTAGGTGATCACCTTGAAATTTGGTAAAACTTTCTTGTGCACTAGGTGTTTGTTTTTGTGGAAAAGTGAATTCCCTTGTCCATTTACCAGCAGATTCATCAAATATATTTTTGTCAAATTCGATTGTGTTATTTACAAGATTCCATGACTTGACAGCCATTAAATCAGGCAAAAATATATGAGGTAATATATTTTCCTCAAAAAAACTCAATGTATTTAGCTTTTCAATAGCCTTTACAGGATTACTTTGACCAGATTGAGTAGTTAAATTTACTCCAGCTAGACTGGCTAAGCTAGACATACCTCCAAGTGAATTTGACATTCCATTCTCTGCATCAGCAGGACTTAATAAAGCTCTGGATTGGTATATGTTTGGTAATGATAAGCTATATATAACTACTAAAACAGAAGCAATTAACACAATCGTTCCTATAATCCATTTGCCGTCTATAAGTGCTTGAAATAATTCTTTGAGATTTATCTCGTTTTCAATATCAGTTGATTTTTTTTGTTCGTTATTTTCCATAAATCTATTTCTCACCAAGATAAGATGTAAGCTTATCGTATTCTGCTTGTTTTTTGTCAATAAATTGTCTGGTGATCGTAATTTTTTCTTTCATACCCTTTGGTGTAATAATATAAATATAGTTGAATTTGTTACTTGAGTTTGTAAAATTATGAATTTTTATGAAACCAATATCTATCAAGGCTTTAAGACAGTAATTAACTTTTCCCAAGCTAAATCCTGAAATAGCTGATAATCTTCTTTGAGATATTTTTGGGTCCTTTTCAATTAAATGAAGGACTTCTAATCCATCTTCTGTAATTTTTTTATAGTCTGTCATAAATATTTTGCTTTAATGTTAAAAAGTTTTCTTTAAAAATAAAAATTTGGAAGAATTTAATGATAGCTACCGCACGGAATAAAAAAAGAAATGTTATATTTTTATACCGTTCAATACATGAACATTAATATAAACATGTATACAAATCAAGCATATTCTTATACTTGAGAGCTATCAAATGATTATTCAAACTAAAAAACTAAATCTTTAATCGGTATATTTACTCTTCGGTTTGTTCCTAACAATGACAGAAGGATATCCACTCTTTTTTTAGATGGTAGTGAGCAAATTTCTACGAGATTTCCTTTAAGAGGTCCATCAATTATATTTGCCTTCTGGCCAACAATGAATTTAAGAGAAATAGGTTTATTTTTTGAATCTTTTTCAATAGTTTTAATTTTGAAAATTTCTTTATCATTCAAAAAAGAAACGTTCTTACCAAATTTTAAAATTTTTTTTATGCCTTTTGTAAAACTCAAAGCTGAATAATTATCTATAGAAGATTTGATAAAAATGTACCCAGGAAAAAGTAGTTCTTCTTTAAAATTGTGATTATTTTTCTTAACAGTTATTTTTGGCAAATAAAAAGTAAATTTTTGAGTTATAAGATTATTTTCCAACTTTCGTAACTCGTTGATTTTATATGTTGCTATTAACCAATGGTCCATAATAAAAAATTGAATGGTACCCGAGGCCGGACTTGAACCGGCACGATATTTCTATCGAGGGATTTTAAGTCCCTTGTGTCTACCAATTCCACCACTCGGGCCAATTAATTGATACCAGACAATATCTAATTATACTTTTATATAATCAGTACAACAATTTTATTATGGAGGCTGAAGCCGGAATCGAACCGGCGTAAACGGCTTTGCAGGCCGCTGCATAACCACTCTGCCATCCAGCCTAATAATTGGTGAGTGTATTGCATATAATTAGTAAATTAAAGAATAAATTAGGAATTTTATTTGTCAAAATAACTTAATCTCTCAATATCTTCTTCTATGACCGCATCTCCGTACTGAATTTCAATAATATGACAATTCTCATCAAAAGGATTCGTAATTTGATGCCAATCTCCTTTTGAGATGAAAAATTCGTCAAATTTATTCAAAATTATTTTGTTTTTTGAATCAGGATTATTTCTTGAATATAAAACTTCACACGATCCTTTTGAAACAAGCCAAATCTCATTTCTTTTTTTATGCCTCTGAAAACTCATACCTTTTTGGGGTTCTATAATTAATTCTTTTACTTTTACATCATCTGAATCAAATAAGTTATAAAATAAACCCCATACCCTTTTCTCGCTTTCATATTTCCAGTTTTTTAGAAGCCATGATGAAGAATTTTGTTTACTACCTCCACCAATACCAAATTCAAAATTAATATTTTGCACAGCCATTTCTGGAATATTATTTTTATTGCGATCTCCTCCATTACAAAATACAAGATTATGTTTTGGATATTTTTTTTT
>MDTA01167714.1_pt1 | contig 29722 bp, 27 predicted proteins | sample 811151 | NCBI WGS metagenome assembly MDTA01 (sample SAMN05326648, study PRJNA326480) | marine metagenome | isolation source: seawater | place: Indian Ocean: South | collected 2010 | reverse complement strand
CGCGCGACCCAGGTTCAAATCCTGGCTGGCCCACCATTTTCCCTCAGCTTATGCAAGACTTTTCTGACATCTCAATACGCATATTCAAGTCGCACCCCCCCTCTCATTAGACATGGTTGATGGCCGTCCGTCAGGCGATGATAAGCGAGAGCTTGTTTCTTGGCTTGTTAAGCAAATTTCATATCATTCTGATTTATACTATAACAAAGCCACACCAGAAATTTCTGATGCAGAATTTGACTCTCTATGGTCCGAATTGAAAAGATTAGATCCGCAAAATACTCAGCTTCAGATGGTTGGTTCTGACTCAGTACCTGGTAGTGAAAAAGTAACTCATTTGTTTCCAATGCGTAGTTTAGATAAAGCGACTACAATTAAGGAAATATATCATTTTGTATCTGAAACTACCGTAAATGGTAGACAGTTTGTTTGCCAGCCTAAACTAGATGGTTCCGCCCTTTCTATTGAGTATAGGAGAGGCAGATTAGTCAGAGCAGCAACTAGAGGCAATGGAACGAGAGGTGAGGATGTTACTGCTAATGCTAGGAGAATCCCTAATATTCCTGAAACTATTAATTGGGAGGGAGATTGTCATATCAGAGGTGAAGTAGTAATGCCATTATCCATATTCCAACATAAGTATTCATTGATTGCACCAAACCCTCGTAACCTTGCTGCAGGATGCCTTAGGCAGAAAACAAAAGATTCGGGTAAAGCAAAGCCAGAAGATTTAATTTTTCTAGCTTATGATGTTAAATTTCCAGACATAAATTCCAAACATCCGGACAGTCCAAATCCACCTGAATTTATTTTTGATTCTGATTCCAATGATTGGCTCTCGTCCATAGGAATACAAATAGCAGGAAATACAGTAGTTAAAGCAGAAGATTCTACCCAAATTACAGAGAAGATTTCTTCAATTACTGATTTTTGGACAAGAAAAAGAGATAGTATTGAATGGGAAATAGATGGAGTTGTAATTAAGCTAGATTTAATCTCGAAAAGAGAATTCCTTGGAATGACTGCACACCATCCTCGTTGGGCTCTAGCATGGAAATTCCCTCCAGAGGAAGCCAATACAATCCTAATGGGTGTAGATTGGCAAGTGGGCCGAACCGGAACAATTACTCCCGTTGCAAGAGTTGCTCCGGTTACCGTTTCCGGAGTTACTGTTGAGAATGTTACTTTGCATAATCCGGGGGAAGTCAATAGATTACAAATTGCAATTGGAGACAAAGTAAAGATTGTAAGAAGAGGAGATGTAATACCAAAGATAGTAGAAGTAATCGGTAAAGCAACAAAGTCAGATATTGAAGGTAGAATACATTCAGATGGCTCAAGATTCAATGAAGACTTACCCACTTATTCAAAAATAATTATTCCAACTTTGTGTCCTAGGTGTGATACACACTTGATCAAAGAGGGGGCATTCATTAGATGTACAAATTTAAACTGTCCATCACGAATTGAGAGAACTATCCTTTACTGGGCGAGATCATTGGAGATGGATGGTATCGGAGAGAAATTAGTTCAACAGCTATGTTCAGAAGGTCTTGTGAAATCTTTGCCGGATATATATGACTTGAAAATTAGTGATATTTCAAATCTTGAAAGAATGGGTGTTAAGTCTGCAACCAATGTAATTAGAGAACTAGAATCTAGTAAGAAAATATCTCTTAGTATGTTTCTTTCAGCTCTCGGAATTCCAGGGATAGGTCCCGAATTAGCAACATCAATAGCAAATAAGGTTAAATCAATGGAGAATCTTTTAGATTTAGTCTTAATGAGGGATGAAAAAATTGAACAAAATAATTCTTCAGTAAATCAACTCATTGAAATTGATGGAATAGGGGAAAAGGTTGCAAACCAGATTCTAGATGGATTAGCAATAAGGATGGATACTGTACAAAGACTTCAAACACATCTAGAGATCTATTCGGAAACAATGCCATTAACAAATGGTTCTTTGACAGGAAAAACATTCTGTATAACTGGAACTTTGACGCGTTCCCGTAAAGAAATCGTACTTTTGATAAAATCTAATGGAGGGAAGGTTGTGAGTTCTGTATCTAAGAATTTAAACTACCTAGTAGCTGGTGAATCTGCAGGTTCAAAACTAGAAAATGCTAATAGATTAGGAGTCCAAATAATCTCTGAGAGCCAGCTAAATGAGATATTAGAGGTAGAGAATATATCTATTGATATTGAAGAGAGCCCTCAAAAATCCCTGATGGACTTTTAATTAACCATACATGTTTGAACTTTCATTAGTTGCCTGTTCAGCACTTGGATTTAGTTGTAAAGCCATCATTTCCCGTATTTGTTCCTCTATTCTTTGCGCTTCAATTAATAACGGCTCAGAATCCAAATATATTGCAGGAAGTAATTTATCAAGGCAATTTATTATTCTTGCTGCAGCTCTAGAATCAGGGATCGTACCATTTCCAAATTCACCAGAAGCTTCCGCCAGCATTGCAACAGTGTTCACAGATTTTCTTCTACTTTCACCCATCATTACCCCTGTCATTCCTCCAATAATTCCTTGTTTTAGAAGTGGAACATTTAATTCCTTCAATATTTTATGAGAATCTTCTATAGAACCAATGCCTAATAGCGACCCATCTGAATCATCTTCATCAAAAATTGTATGTTTATTTTCCACACCTGGTGAATAGGCATCAATCATAATTGTAGCACTAGCATTAGATTTTTTAATCCAGTCAATTAAGGCACCAGATAATGGTAAGCACAAATCCGCAGGAACTTGGATTTCAGATGCAATGAGTACAACTTTATTGCATTCTTCCATATTACAAATAGGCTCCCCAGCATAAAATCTCAAAGGAGGTAAAGGCATTCCTTCTTGGACTAGACAAACTGCAGGAAGAGATGGATGTCGTACGCCACCAACCAATTTCAAATTTAATTTATCCACTAGATAGTGTGCAACAATACTGCTAACAAATCCTAGTGATGGAAAGCAATTGACTACTAGCGCTCCTGTAATATCAATTTCAGAATCAAACTGTATCTCCGGTTGTGACGTCATTGCTAGATAGTAATAGCCGGTGGTGTTAATCCTTATGACGCCACGAGCGTAACATCAGACAGTCAGGGGTGTTGTAATAGTGGCCGAAATATCTGAAGAGTACCAACTATCTCCTTCCTCATGGAATAGATTTGAAGAGTGCCCAAGAAAATACTGGCTCTCAAGACAAAGATTACCTAGAAAAGCATCCATGGCGGCTTCATTAGGTAACGTTATCCACAATTCAATGGAAGAAATTTGTAATCTAGATTTTGAAGATTATGACGATTCTAAAGTTGGGTGGCTATCTAATTTAATGAAAGAAACTATAGATAAACATTGGTCATTGGAAAAAGAAATCTTTCTTAATACACCCCGCAGACCAAGTTGGAAGTCCCAATCAATTGGAAAGGCAAGGGAAGGATTGGTTGGAGCCCTTAATATTCTTTTCAGCAAAACAAGGCATGCAGGAAAAAAGTTTTCAGAGATTTCTGTTAAAGATTGGAAAGAGATTAAATCAATTATCTTATCTAATGAAGAATCATTGATATCTAATGATGGAAGACTAATTGGTAGGCTAGATCTGTTAATAGATAATCTAGATGAAGATGGTAACTCTAGAGGTTGGATAGTTGCAGATTTGAAAACTGGGAAACCACCCAATTCAAAACTTAATGAAAAAGTAACCAGGCAGTTATTATTTTATAGAGATTTATTGAAAGAAACTAAACCAAATCACCCCAAAGTATCTGCTGAGGGCTGGTATTCATCTAATCAGAAAATATACTCTACGGATGGCGAATTTGTATTGAATGATGCAATCTTGGCTTGGAATCAAATGAAACTAACAAAGGCCCCTCCTGTTTCGACACCTAGTGAAGATGCGTGTGGATTTTGTGAGTTCAAGGCATGGTGTCCTGATTGGTGGATATCTAGAGATAGAGGGCATCTTTCAGATAGGAATACATTTCGCGACGAGGTTGTTAAAATAGTCAAGTTTGACGAGTCTTCAGGTGCAGCAAGGTTTGAACGCCAATCTCCAGTAGGCTCAGAAGGTGAATTAACAAGCTCCGAGATAAGTTTTGGAGCGTTTATTAAAGGTCGAGCACTAATACAATTGAAGGAGATATTTTCTTCAGATTATGAAGGAGCATTATTTTTGGGTAGCGTCAGATCTCAAGGACAAATTATTCACTTAGGAGATTGGAGCGAGATTCTTCCATGGTCTCCTTTATTGGAATCAATAAGATAATTCAGTCTTGAAAAGAATTTTTAAGTTTTTCACATACACTATTCTCTACAGGGCTTGAAGATGAAAATAGCCAATTCAAATATCGAGGATCATTCCGACTGATTTCAGTTAAACTTCTACCTTTGTGTTTCCCAAAAGCAACAATGATATCTGAATTATTTATTCTCAATAATCCTCTTGATTGAGGAAACGGTTCTAAATCTTCTAGACCTGGACCAAGTGTATTTTCTTTTCTTACTCCTGATAAAGAGTCTTGTAAATCATCTATTGATCCTCTAAAGAATCTAGGGTTTTCTTTCATTATTTTCCATAACAGAATCAAGGTTGCGCCTGCATCTGCATCTGCTCTGTGGGCATTATTAAGCTCAATTCCATATTTATTACATAATATTCCTAATTTATGTCTTCCTGGGATTTTTAATTTTCTAGCAATCACTAAGGTATCGATTATTGCTCTTGGTTTAGGTGTTTCAACCCCTGCTCGGAGGCATTCAATTTCAAGAATTTTCCAATCAAATTTTATTATGTTATGGCCAACAATTATTGAACCATCAATTATCTTTGATATCTCGCCAATGTGTTGTGAGAAATTACCTGCATCTTTGACATCTTGATCTTTAATACCATGGATATTCGATGCTTCAAAAGGTATCCTTTTCTCGGGATAAACTAATGATTGGACATTAATTATACTTCCATCAACGTCACTGCCAATTAATGCGTATTCGACAATTCTCTCTTTCCTGATATCAAATCCTGTAGTTTCTAAATCAAATCCAATGACCCGGAAGCCATCAAAAATCTCCCCAGCCATGATTTATCGAAACACACTCACCCAATGAACTAATCCATCGGCCCTTTTCAAATCATATATTTTTGATATTTAATTGGTGTATTTTTCCAACATCGCTATGAACGTTATATCTTGCACAGACGTCCAATGTCACCAACTAAGATTGGAACTTTCACTATATGTTGTATGATTTTGATGGTATCATTAGCTGGTTGTACTGGGCTATCACCTACAACACCCAATGCTGAAATATCTTCTGATGTAAATGAAATTAATGTAGGTGATGTAATAAATTTTGATGGCCGTGACTCGACATCCCCTTCCCCTACAATAATAGTAGATTATAATTGGAATTTTGGTGATGGCGAAACAAGACTGACTAAGTCAGGAATCATAAGCCACTATTTTCAAAACCCTGGAAGCCATGAAGTCGAACTAACGGTAACTAACGATTATGGAGAATCAGATTCAATCTCAATGACTATTTTTGTTAATTCTCCACCTTCAATAATCATTGAAGCTCCTGGTTATGTAAAGACTGGTGAAATAGCAACACTAGATGCAACCAATTCTTTTGACCCTGAAGGCGGCAATTTAGAATTTATTTGGGATTTTGATAAGTCAATTGACAGTGACGGAGACGGAGATCCCGCTGGTGATGCGGACTCGATAGAACCAATAGCAGATATTGAATTTTTAGAAGCTGGTAACCAAACTGGGGTATTGACCATAGTTGATTACATGGGAGGAATTTCCTCGCAAGAATGGACCATAATGGTAATTTCTAGGACATATTATGTTTATTGGGAGGAAGAAAAAATTATCTATTCTTGGTCCGATTATCTTGAACAAGGAGAATCTATATCTCTAACTCATGAACCAGGCCTCAATTCACGCATTATCGAATTTAATGCTTCATTAATTTTAGATAGAGAGTTGATACCATTACTATGGCCCGAAGACAATTTTTCTTTACATGTCAATTTACCGATGACTGGATGGGAAACATCTGCCTCAACAACTCATGATAATATTACAGAAAATGCGTCAGCCTATATTTCATATGATGAATTAAATGATATACCTGAAAATGATTACAATATTCAAGGAGACTCGGCTGAAAATATTATTTTTTCTTTACTAAATGAACCAGGGCAAAGATGGGGGATGGGTGAGTGGATATGGACGATTACTGCAGATCAATGTGATCCAGATTTACCTGTAGATGGTATCGATCCAGATACTGGTAATGATTGGAGTTTAGAGATAGAATTCATTATTTTAACTCCTAGAGTAGCAGAAATCGGAATCTAAATCCCTATTCAATAGTGGGAAGGGCTTTCAAGTAATTCTTCATGGCAGGGGTATGGTCAAAGAGATGGAGATCACTAAAGTCTCGATTCGAGACAGACTTATTGCAGACCTAAAAGTCATTATGAGCGATCCTCGAGACTATGATTTTTCACCACGTGCTGAAATTAACTCCAATGTACTTACCATCCATAATGAAGGCGAAGATTCTTCTAAAACATCATTCGAACTAGATTATGAAATGATGCAAACAATAGAAAGAGATCGCATGCTTGAATTACGGGTCAAGTTCAATGTAGATGGAATGCATGGTGTTCTTTTACATAAAACTCCTCAACCTAGAGATGGTCCAAAATCTAAGAAATTAGCACAACCCAGTTGGAAAACAATCCTTCCACTGGATATGTAAATCTCTCTAACTATCACCGTCGGAATTAAAGATGAACCTTCTTTCGAAGTTCTATTGGACCCATAGTGTAGCCTGGATATCACTGGGGCTTGCGGAGCCTTAAACCCGTGTTCAAATCGCGGTGGGTCCGCCATTTTCATTTTTCAGTGAATACTAAAATAATCATATTTTCTAGATTGTTGTTCCATAGATTTCAAACCAATTAACTATTACCATTTACCATGACATTCGTATCTTCTAGAAGAATAGACTTCCCAATGGTAGATTTAGCTGGCATAGTTTATTATCCTAAATTTTGGGATTTAGCGCATCGATTCTATGAAGAATCCTGGGAATATACTTGTGGTATTCATTATAATGAAATTCTTGAAGTATATCGCTTAGGTTTCCCTCTAGTCCATAGCGAAGCAAATTTCCATCACCCTCTAAGATATGGTGATATAGCTACATGCAAACTTAAGATAAAGAGAATCGGGGATACGTCAGTGACTTGGAGTTTTGAGATATTCAATCAGGATGAGATATTGTGCTGGACATCATTACAAACGACAGTTTGTACAAATATGGATGAAATAACTTCGAAAGAATCTGTCCCTGATTGGATGCGCGAAGGACTTTCTAAAATACAAGAATAGACATCACTCTTTAGGCCATTTTTTCGTTAGTGCTTTTCTCAAAGAATCATCCATTTTAGCATCCCACCAGTTTGCCTTTCTCCATATCGCATATCTTCCTCTAATTCCTCTTAAATCAGCTCCTTCAAGTTTAGCGCCTTGAAAGTTAGATAGGTTCATTTTAGCTTTAATAAAAATAGCATCTCGCATATCAGCATTATCAAATGCTGCCTTCATTAAGTTAGCACCTTTGAAAGATGCTCTTCTCATATCAGCACCTGATAGATCGGCACCCTCTAAGTCTGCACCGTCAAACACAGCTCTTTTCAAATTAGCACCTGAGAGATTAACTCCTCTCAAATCTTTACCAATATGAGAAGTATAAGACCAATCTTCATTTTCTTCTTCAGACACGTGTCAAACTCTCCAGATAATCGCGACCTGCATCTGTGAGGACTACATACCTATTTTTCTTTGGCATACCTTTAGGATACTCCAGAAACGGATCTTGCTTTTTTCCTGTGACTCCACCTTCTAACATACGATTGATGTAGAGTGAAAGATTCCACTTTTCAACATCTTCTTTATCCCATTTTTGAGATTGAGATACTAGATTTTTCAACTCACGAGGAGGCGTATTTGTTTCTTTTTCAACAAATCTTAGATAATGAATAGCAGCGAGAATAACATCGCCAGTCTTTTCAATTTCACAAGAATCTAATACTCTTCTGAAGGCTGAACCTCTTTCAGGAATCCCACTTTGAACTGCTCTCTGAGCCGCAATTTGTACTGCTGAGTCTCTAGCATTTCTGATAGCTGTAAGTTTCCCTTCCCAAGATTTTTCTTCCTTAATCTTTAACCAACCATCTTGAACTTCTTTTGCAGAGCCAGATAAATCAATTACATCGCTACCAACCTTGATATAAATACGACCAATTCCGGAGTTTCCACTTTGACCCATATTACATCGGAGAGAGTCAATTTAGTTAAATCCTAGTATATTTTTTTAACAAAATGTGATTATGTAAGTGTGAGATTTAAGATACTTTACTAATTGCGAGGTATATGGAAGATGATAGCAGTACAGGATTTCCTTTGGTTTTACATGCCGAAGCAGACCCTAGCCGCCTTGGAGGGACGGCAATATGCGGCTTCTCAACTGTGGGCTCAGTAGGAGTGATTGCAACATCTCATTTGATTTCAGCGCTAAATTTAGATGTCATGGGTACAGTACTACATCCACATTTTCCTGCAATTGCTTTGATACATGACTCGGTTCCAAAGCACCCTGTTAGGGTTTACCAGGGTGAGGGGATAGGAGTATTTACATCTGAAATACAGTTTCCTAATGAAAAAGATATTTATTTTGCAGAAACTGTATTAGAATGGTTCACAAAAGGCGGTTTTGATAGGTTAATCGTAATTGATGGAGTAATTAGTAACGAACTAGGGATCAAGGAAGAAGGTGAATTATGGGGAGTTTCTTCAAATCAATTAGGTAGAGAAAAACTTGACAATGTAGGAATACGACGTATTCAGCAGGGTATAGTATCGGGAATTGCTGGTTACCTCATTGCTGAAGGAGAACGTCGTGGACTTGATGTTACCGCTTTATTGGCTGAATGTAACCCGATGTACCCAGATGCTAGAGCCGCTTTAATCGCGGTTGAAGGAGTAAGTGAATTGTTAGATAAAGAAATTCCAATTCAAGATCTATTGAACGATGCAAGAAAAATAGAAGAACGTGTTAGAGAGGCTTTCAGTCGCGCTCAAAAGACGGCTTTACCTGCACCGAATGACGAAGATGATGACGATGAAGTACAGATGGTCTTCTGATTAATAGAAGGGATTAGTTCCGGCAGCGTGGTCTGTAGTGTCAATTATTTCAGTAATTCCAGGAACATTATCAGTAATCATGACCTCAACTCCTTGTTTTAGAGTTACATCTACCATTCCACATCCTTGACACCCTCCTCCGAAAGCAATGTATGCCTTTCCGTCATCAACCCCTAGTAAATCTACATGTCCTCCATGAGACGCCACAGCAGGATTTACATGTTCCGCGATTACGTCTGCCACACTTTGAGATAAGTCATCTATCCAAAGAGGATTGGGATTATCAAATGCAAATCCTCCTCCCATAAGAGTTTCTTTGTAATCCAAAGTAGTACCATCAATATATTGAACACTTTTCTCAGCAATTAGGATCTTAAGATCGCTAGATTCAGTGTGTAAATCGCCTTCTTTAGCATCTTTTAGTGAAACAAGTTGCAAATCATAGTTGAAGCCATTCGCTCCCCTTCCAACAATTTCTATACGAACAGCAATATCAGGATCATCGCCTTGGGAGATATATTGATTCAACATCTCCTGAGCTTTCTCTGTTATCTCCAGCATGTTACTCAATGTGTTGCAAAAGGTACCCTTTATTCAACCTGTCCTCAAACAGGCAAGACTCTTGACCCTAGTTCTTTACGAGGTATCGTGCCTAACTTCGATGTCCGAGATCATTTTGGAAGACCGTTGAAGGATTTACGGATTTCAGTTACCGATAGGTGTAATTTTCGATGTAGATACTGTATGCCCAGAGAACGCTTTAGTGAGAATCACGCATTTCTTCCCAAGAGGGCATTTTTATCTTTTGAAGAAATAGAAAAAGTAGTCCGTTCATGCATGTCTCTAGGTTTAGAAAAGGTCAGGATTACTGGAGGAGAACCTCTTTTGCGAAAGGATTTACTAAGATTAGTTGAAATGTTATCAAATCTTGGAATTGAAATCGCTTTAACTACAAATGCCTCTTTACTAAAGAAGGAAGCAAAAGCCCTTTATGATGCAGGACTGAATCGTGTAACTGTAAGTTTGGACGCATTGGACCCCGATCTCCATCACGCTATGTCAGATAGTAATATCTCGGTTAAATCTATTTTAGAAGGAATTGATGAGGCTATCAAAGTAGGGCTTTCTCCAGTTAAAATAAATTGTGTGGTCCAGAAAGGAGTGAATGAGGAGGAAGTTAGTAAATTAGTAAATCATTTTCGGCACACAGGAGTAGTTGTACGTTTTATCGAATATATGGATGTAGGACGAACAAATGGCTGGCAACTAGCACAAGTGGTTCCATCAGAAAGCATTTTGAATCATCTTCAACAAGAGTTTGATTTGGTACCAATAAAATCAGTAAAGAATAGTGATGTTGCAGTAAGATGGGCTCATAGGGATGGCTCTGGCGAAATAGGTTTTATCTCATCTGTCACATCACCTTTTTGTGGAGACTGTGTGAGGGCTCGTCTTTCAGCAGATGGTAGGTTAGTAACTTGTTTATTCGCTTCCGGCGGTCACGATATTCGCGCACTAATCCATAATGGCGCTGGCGAAGAGGATTTACAAGCAGCAATTGCAGCTATTTGGAACCGAAGAAAAGATCGCTACAGTGAAATACGCTCGGAAGATACAGCCGCACTACCTAGAATTGAAATGTCTTACATTGGCGGTTGAGTAAGGTCTAATGATTGGATAATAACATCCCATGGGGCATTAGTTCTGAAAGAAGGCTTGGGGTAATGTGACAACTCTGCTTTGAATCCTTTCTGATTTATTATTTCTACCATTTTTTTTGGACTAGGGGGCGAACCAACATTCCTCCAGCTAGCTAAATCATCTGTTAGAATTAGAAACTCACCTTCTATTATTCCAGATTCATTTTTAATATTCTTAATACTACGGATTATCTTTCTTCTTTCTAGTTCGTAATCTCGTTGATTCCAGTTCATAGGGTTCATCGGATTATATTCTATTGTGCACATAGATGTTACTTGTTCTTCTGTAAAACTAGCCATTACTTTCGAATCTCCAAGAGGGCCTATCCAAAGTGGACCTGAGACTCTTTTATCCTCCCTGCTTACAGGATATGAGAGTGGTAAAAAACAGTGCATAGGTAGGTGTTCTGTTGAACTCTGAGGTGTCAGACCTTCCTTCATTGACGCTACAACTTCTTTTTTGTTAGGCTCAGATACCCTCCATCCTAATTTTTTTTCTAGTTTGTTGGCTTTTTCCACAGATTTTTTAACTTTTAAAGAAATTCTTAGATGGTGTGAATCCCATACTGATAATATTGGTTCAGCGAACCTATCATGTTTTGCTGCCGATCTTGCTATACATGCCATTAGTACTCTTAACCCAGAATCATGCGCTAAATTATCAGGATTTATTCTAGCGCCATATCTTCTCATTAAAGCAGTCTTTGAAGAACCTGCCAAGGCGGCGGTATCTGTGGCACTTATTTCTAAAATCGCATTCTTTGCAAGTGATTGTATTGCAGTATCTAAAAATGGTATCGGTGAACCAAATGGGTCTATATCTACCAAATGCCACCCTTGATCTAAAATCGTAGTTCGTAAATCTCCTTGCTTATGATTCAAAATACCTTGCTCGTTTTTTGGAGGAAATTTTTGATGGTTCTCCAAAGCCCTTTTTATCGATTTTTCATTCATATCACAGATTGTTACTCTTAGTCTATTAGCATGTTCTTCTGGTAATTCGTTTAACCATCTCCTTGCTCTAAGGCCGCTGGCTGCTAAACCATCCATCACATATATTTCTGAATCACCTAAATATCCTGAGTCAATAATATGCTTCATCAACATAACACTTCTAGTTCTTGACCCAGACATTGCTGGATTGTAGAATACTTTTTCAAAATCTTTTTTCGAAGGACCTATTACATCATTTTCTATTTTATTTTGTAGTTGAATAAATGTTGCTCCTTCAAGATATATCATACTAATTCCTCAATCATAATAATTGCTATTTATCAATTCAATAATGCGAGAAAATAACCTCAGGGTCAGCATGTGTAACTTCTCTTTTTTTATCATGAACATAACCAATACGCCTAGTTCCTGGTAATCTTTCATTCAACCATTCTTCTACAGATATTGATTTCTCTTTACTGACCACGATTGTCATGCCCATACCCATATTGAATGTTCTATGCATTTCTCTATTGTTTACAGAGCCATTCTTAGCCAACCATTTAAATTCTGGCAAAATAGGCAAAGGATCATCTATATGCCATCCGAAATCATCATGTAGCCTTAGAAGATTAGATAATCCTCCTCCTGTGATGTGTGCCATTGCTTTGATATCTGATATTTCACAAGGTCCAATACCTTCTCTACAATGTTTAATCAGATCCACCAATGGGTCTACATAGATTCTAGTAGGATTTAGTAGTACTTCTCCCAATGTTATTTCTCCTTCTTCGAATCTTTCAATACTTCTATTTTCATGATTTGAATCAAAAGGACATGCCTCCATTAAAGAAAAACCTGAACGTTCTACGATTGCCCTAACAAGCGTATAACCATTAGAATGAACTCCACTACTTGGTAAACCAATCATTATATCCCCATTTTGTATCTTTGCTCCAGTAATTTCTCCTCCTTTTGGAAACCATCCCAGTGCTGTACCTGATAGATCTAATTCAGTAACTATGCCAGGCAATGTTGCTGTCTCCCCTCCTGCTAGAGTTACCCTCGCTCTATTGCAGGCTTCGGCCAGAGATTTTCCTAGTATTGCATGAGTCTTAGTATTAGTTTTTGGAACAGCAATATAATCCACAAAAGCAATTGGTTCTGCCCCCACACATAATAAGTCGTTGACATTCATTGCTACGCAATCAATGCCGACCCCATCATACCTTTGCAATTCATTTGCAATCATTAGTTTTGAACCAACGCCATCTGTTGCCAATGCTAATCTGTAATCTCCAAATTCAATAATGCCTCCAAATCCTCCAGGCAGAGGGACAGGTGCCCCAAATTCTCCTTTTTTCCTAATAGACGAAGAAAGTGCACCTACTAAACTTGCAACAGCAGCTCCTTCTGCATCTATATCAACTCCTGACGACGCATAATCCATTGGGGGGTCGGTCATGGCCTCGCGAGACATAACTACTGCATCAAATACTCTGTCTGTTATTTTCTTTTGAGTTCTGATTAAAGTTGTATACATATAATAATTTTAGTATGTTTTTTTATTATGTACACTATATATTAAAAAACTATTTTTTTAGATGCATTCCCAATAGACTCTATAAATGTTATATGTAGTCGAAGAAGCTACCGGAACGTGAGAATTCTATGAATAACAAGAAAATAATTGCAATGATGATGACACTGAGTATGCTAGCAGCAGCATTTGCTGGATGCTTAGGTGGAGATGATGATGAAGAGCCAGAGCCAGTAGCGATTTTGGGTTGTATGGACGCGACAGCGAACAATTACAACGATGCTGCTACTGAAGACGACGGATCGTGTACATACGATCAAGCGGATGTTAACATTAAGATAGGTTTCCTTAATGATGCAACAGGGCCGATTTCAGTTTATGCTGATGCATTTACATATGCTGCCAATGCAGCAGGTGAAATGCTTTCTATGACTGATGGATATACTTTCGAGATTGTAGAAGCAGATTCTGCATGTGATGGTACTGCAGCAGGTACAGCAGCCCAAACATTAGTTGACTCAGGAGTAGTCGCAGTTGCAGGAGCAGCTTGTTCAGGTGCATCTATAGGTGCTAATGCAGTACTTTCAGCAGCAGGAATCCCTATGATTTCCTACGCAAGTACTAGCCCAGCATTATCAGATGCTACAGCTCACCCTGATTTCTTCCGTATTGTACCAAGTGACGCAATCCAAGGCGATGCTATGGCTGATATGGTAGCAGCAAGTGGAGTAACTTCACCTGCATTGGTACACATGACTAACGCATATGGAGCAGGCCTTGCAGATTCTTTCGAATCATACTGGACTGCCATGGGTAATACTGTATGCACAAAGTTAGGATATGAAGAAACAAATACTGATTTCGCTGCTGCTGTACAGGCAGTGATTGACGCAGGTTGTGATTCAGCAGTTCTAGCTTCTTATTCTGCAGACGGTGCAATGATCATCGAGACTATGGCTGGAATGGGGGCAACAATCCCAACATTCGGTGCTGATGGTATCGCGGGCGAATCTGCTCTACTTGATTACACAAACACTGCAGCCGCAAACGGCGTACAAGTAACATATCCTAGAGCAGCATCTGGCGGTTCAGGTTCATTCGGCACTATGTGTGCGGCTGATGCGGTTTGTGGATCTGGTATCTACACACTGGAAGCTTATGACGCAGTAATGATGATAGGTCACGCTGCTATGATGGAAGACGGAGCAAATATGGCTTCGCACATTAACATGGTAGGTGTCGATTATGCTGGAGAAAGTGGTACGCTAACTTTCCTTGATAATGGAGATGTTGGTGGAAGTGGATACGATGTATGTACTTTCAACTACGTTCCAACATACGGAGATTACTACAATTGTGACATGATGTGGACTGCAGCAGATGGACTTGCAGCAGCACCATTCATGGGCGCTACTGTAAAGATCGGTTTCCTAAATGACGCAACAGGACCAATTGCTGTGTATGCTGCTGGTTTCGTTGCATCGACACAAATTGCATTAGGAATTGCTAACACAATTGGATGGAACAGCATGGTTCAGTTCGAGATAGTTTATGCTGATTCAGGATGCTCAGGAGACATGGGTGCAGCAGCAGCTCAAACACTACTTGATGCTGGTGTTGTAGGAGTAGTAGGAGCAGCTTGTTCTGGTGCTTCTATGGCTGCTAACGCAGTACTTTCAGCAGCAGGAGTCCCACAGGTTTCCTATGCAAGTACAAGCCCTGCACTTTCTGATGCAGCCGCTTATCCTGACTTCTTCCGTGTAGTTCCAAGTGACGCTCTACAGGGTCAAGCACTTAGTGCAGTAGTAAGTGCAGATATGCCTGCTAATGGAACAGTTGGATTAGTACACATGACTAATGCATATGGATCAGGTCTCGCTGATGCTTTCACTGCAGATTTCACTGCAGATGGAACAGCACTTTGCACAACAATTGGATATGAAGAAACAATGACAGACTTCTCTGCCGCTGTTCAATCAATGGCAGATAGTGGATGTACTTCTGCTGTATTAGTATCATATGCAGCAGATGGTGGAATGATCATTGATGAAATGGCAGCACAAGGTTGGTCTGGCCAAGTTTATGGCGGAGATGGAATCGCTGAAGAAGGTCTTGCAACAGATGCAACATCTAGTGTTAATGGAATAATTGCTACCAAACCTGCATCAGCAGCAACCGGTGAAGTTGGTTATGTATTTGCAGCACTTTGTGCACAAAATCCTGACTGTGCTGGTGGAATTTACACAGCTGAGGCATTCGATGGAATCGTACTTGTAGCATTGGCTGCATTCGCACAGTTGGCATCTCCTGGTGCAACTTTGAGCCAAGTAATTATGGCTACAGGACAAGGTCTAGCTGGAGCAAGTGGCGATATTTCATTCATGGCTAATGGTGACGTACCTGGCGCAGGATACTGTGTTGGTGATTTCACTGAAGATGCAGACGGAGTTTCCTTCGATTGTAACCGAAGCTGGGATCCAGTAAATGGAATGTCTTGAATAATCTATTAGATTAACAAGATACGTAAAAGCAGTGTGGCGGGACCCCCGTCACACTGCTCTTCTTTAACAAACTTCAATTTATGCGTGTGTGTAGGTAATGCTCCAACAGATACGTGAAAATTTCAATCATTTTTCTAATTCATTAACTACCACTCAGAAGAGATTACTCATCGCTTCGGTATTATTCTTAGATTCACTCATATTAGGTTTAACATAAGGAAAAGGTTTTTTAAATTTAATAGATTTATTATTATTAGATAAATTACCAACAGACTCGATCTGGTTGATACAAATTTTAGAGTCAATTACTGCTGGTTTTGTTGTAGTAAAAATGTTCTTTGATGATATTCCCAAAGGTAATATAAGAACAATAATGATTTTCTTATCACCGTTTTTTTTAATTACGGTAGTTTTTATCACTTTGGAGGCATTACTACAAGGATTAGATATACGTGCAACTATTACATTAGATCTAATCTCAATTTCAACTGGAACTTTAACATGGGCTTAAACATATCTTGCCATAGCAATTGGTCTAACTTTAACATATAAAGTACAGAGATATGGGAATTTCGCACAATCAGAATTCTTCATGATTGGAATGTATCTGGCCATGATATTAGTTTGGAGCGATTATTTTGTTCCGATGTATGATGCTCCTCGAGACGGTGTATTAACTTGGTCAGTATTATGTTGGACACTTCTGGGCGCGTTTGTCCTCACTGGAATTGCAGGGATAATAATTGACCGTCTTGTTTACCGAGGATTCCGAGAAGAAAATGCTTCTCCACAAGTGATGATGATAGCATCTTTAGGAGTAGCACTGATTCTCCGAGCTCTGACTTACTTACGTTTTGGTTCTTCAAGAAATATGTTTGAGCCTGATTCGGATTGGAGAATGCCTACCATGAGATGGGAACTTCCAACCACAAAATTTCGTTTCAATCTCGGTGAAAGGAATTTAGATGAAGGTCAGAGTTACAACCATTATAATTGTGAACAAACAGGTATAGATGAAGTAACTGGTGAACCAATTTTATCAAGAATAGTCAGTGAAGATTCAAGACCTTTTTTTGAATTATACGATACTAATATCGACTGTATTACTCAGGCAACCACAAATTATGCTTACTACAAGGGGATAGTTCCTGTTGTCATTTTTTCATCAGTTGCGATATTACTACTACTACTTACGAAAACACGACTCGGAAGGAAAATGCGTGCCGTCGCAGATAATCCAGAACTTGCTGCTAGCAGCGGAATCAATGTCGAACAAATTCAATTGACTAGTGCATTTTTATCAGCAGGAATATCGGGTTTGGGTGGTTCTATTTTTGCTATTACTCTGCGATATAATCCTGAAACCGCCTTCACCCTTCTCCTACCCTCCTTCGCAGTAATTGTTTTAGGTACAATTGGCTCAATTCCTGGAGCTATTGTTGCATCCTTAATTGTTGGATTTGTACGTGCTCTGTCATCCCCAATTTTAATCGGAATAGGTAGTCCTTTGGGGCGCTCTAATTACACTGCGATGGACGGAGTAATGCCCTATATTTTCCTTGTAGCAGTATTGATGATTATGCCCGAAGGAATTGGCGATGCATATGAAAAATGGAAAGTGGATAGACTGAGGAGTAAGAGGTCTAGAGAGGAAGAAAAACGCCTATCAGGGAAATTTGATAAACCTTCAAAAATTATAACCTTCTTACTTGCAATATTCCCATTAACTGCTCTATTAGGGATTCATAATTGGTGGAATAATAGGGCTGATAGAGCACAAAGTTTGGCATTTTTGAGCATTGGTGGATACTCTATTCATCGCCTCCTCCTTTTTGTTAATAGGAACTCATTTTCATCAGGAACTTGTTCAGATAGTTGTATTTCGGACACTAATATTGATACCAATTATGGATTAATTGCTGGTTCAGATGGAATCTTACAGCCTGAAGATTCTCCATACTTTGTCGAATCGGTATCGGATCTTGATATTTCTTGGTACGATTTAATGCAAAATGAACTATGGTTAGTAGATTTGCTATCCTCAATTGATAATTTATTATGGCCTCTTTTGCCAATTCTTATCTATGCCATTGCGTTATTCCAATGTCAAGAATATTTATCCGATCAAACAAAATCAAAACAAACTAAAAAAAATACTAAATCTAGGATTAATTTTTCTGTTTATTCAATCAAAAAACCATTTAATCGTCTGATTAATTTTTTGAATAACAAGTATAACCTATTAGTATCATTTTTAATTTCTTCAGTCAAGCCAATAACCTCCTTCATTACAGAAAATTATTCTTCAAGTAAAAATAGTATAAAACAAAAATATCCTACACTGTCTAATCAAATGAAATATGGTAGAGAAAGTATGCTAGGCTCTAATATTATGTTTGTTATTTTGTTAATCATAATTACACTTTTCTTGGTATGGCTCCCAATTTCTGATTCAGAAAACATGAATTTTAGTAAAACACTGCAAGTTTCTAATGTCCTCCTTACTCTTTCTATATTTATTTTAATGTCCTTCTCATTAAATTTACACACTGGAATTACTGGCATGGTTAATTTTGGAGTTATCTTCTTTGTTGGAATAGGTGCTATTACTGTTGGAATTTTAACAGCTCCTACCGAGGTACATGGTTACGGTTGGCCGGTAATACCTGCTACAATTGCTGCAGTGCTACTTGCAGCCGCCTTTGGTTGGGCTCTGGCATATCCAACAGCTCGTTTGAGAATGGATTATTTTGCTATTGTTACAATTTCTTTAGGCGAGATAGTCAGAGTTTTACTGGCAGGAGAACCATTACTAAGAGTGGGTTCAATTGGTTCAGCAATTGGCATATCTAAGTATACTTTACCGTTGAAACAATGGTGGTTTTGTGGTTCTGGAGTCACAATTGGTCCTGACGCTGATTACATTAGTGCAGATGCATGTAGGAATGATGAATTATTATTAGGCCCAGCAAATAAAGTAGGTGAATTATTGAATCTTGCAGATGTAAATGGAGTCATCGAACCAGCGCCCTACATGTTACTATTAGCGGTAATGGGAATGACCTCGGTTTTATTCGTATGGTGGCTTTTAGAAACAATACTTTCATCACCTTGGGGCAGAATTTTGAAAGCGATTAGAGAGGATGAAGAGGTGGCACAACACCATGGCCACAACGTCCTTTCTCACAAAGCCGCTAGTCTTGCTTTGGGTGCAGGAATAGCAGGTCTTGCAGGAGTCTTTTGGGCCTGGAAACTTACAGGTTTTGAACCTTCAATAATGGCGCCAGCACGTTCTACTTTCCTTGTCTGGGCGGCTTTTATTATTGGAGGCAAAGGAAATAACAAGGGGATGATAGTGGGGGCCTTCATCATTGTACTTATGGAGTTTGTATTCAATGTACTTGTAGCCGCGCAGGGTTCTCCAGATTTACCTCTTTATACTACAGCAGATCGTATTGATAGGTTATTTCAATGGCTTGTAATAAATCATTGGGGTGCAATAAAAATATCTTTCATGATAGCGATAATTGGTATTTTATTGAAACATAGAGGGACAATAGACGTAGGTCTTTCGGGAGTATTCATATTCTTTTTCATGATGATAATGATGGGTGAACGTTCTATTGATGAATCTTTTACAGGAGGAATTATTAGAGCAGATATGGCATATGTCAAGGTATTATTGATTGGATGCTTAATGTTATTTTCACTCAAGTTAAATCCGAAAGTACTTATTCCAGAAGTACCATTTAGACCAAAAAGTAAGCCCCTCATCGGCGAATCTCGAGAATTACAAAATCAAGGAGATGATAGCCAATGAAGTCAGTACTTAAAGTAGCGAATCTTCGTAAGGAATTTGGAGGACTTGTAGCAGTAAAAGAAGTCTCTTTTGAAATATTTGAGGGAGAATTTGTCGGATTAATAGGGCCCAATGGATGTGGGAAATCTACAACCTTTAATTGTATTAGTGGTCTATTAGAACAGACATCTGGGAAAGTAGAAATTTATGGTACAGACGTCTCAAAATTGAGGCCAGACCAAATACACAGTTTAGGGATGACAAGAACTTTTCAGCACACTCGTTTATGGAGGGAAATGACAGTTGTAGAGAACTTATTAGTCCCTCCTAGAAATCAATTTTCTCCAAGTAAAATAAAATCATTACTATTCCCTAAATCTCGTCAAGCTGAGAAAGAAAGATTAGAAGAAGCATATAATATTCTTGAAGAGTTAGAAGTCCCTCACATGGCCGACAATTTAGCAAGTGAATTATCGGGAGGGCAGTCAAAATTAGTAGATATTGGGAGGTCTCGAATGGGTTCACCAAAGTTGCTATTACTCGATGAACCGGTCGCGGGTGTTGCCGGCCCTCTAGCAATGAAAATTTTCAATAATTTACGAAAAACGGTAGATGAAACCGGAATCTCTGTATTAATAATTGAGCATAATATGGACTTTATTCTAAGGCAGGGGGTTGACAGAATTATTGTAATGAATGAAGGAGAGGTCTTAATGATAGGAACTCCGGAAGAAGTAAAGTCCAATAGGGCAGTAATCGAAGCATATCTCGGTTCTGCAGGTGAGGAAGAGTGAGCATAATGGGTAGAGTTCTTGACGTGAAAGGCCTCAATGGAGGATATGGTTCGGTACAGATTCTTTATGATATTGATCTATATGTTGAGGAAGGAGAATTTGTTACTATTATCGGTCCTAATGGATGTGGAAAATCTACATTTATTAAGACAATATTTGGAATAGCTAGTTACTACTCAGGCGATGTTACTCATAATAATGAGGATGTATCTGGTTGGCGTACCGATCAATTAGTGAATAGAGGTATTGCATATGTCCCTCAAGTAGATAATGTATTTCCTTCTTTAACAATTTACGAAAATTTACAGATGGGTGGTAATAGCCTATCAAATTTAGTTCTAAATGAAAGAATTGAGCGTGCTTTGAATATGTTCCCTGACCTAAAACAAAGAGTTCATGATTTGGCCGCCTCACTTTCGGGAGGTGAGAGACAAATGTTAGCAATATCTCGTGCATTAATTTCTAATCCTAAATTTTTGTTATTGGATGAACCAACTGCTGCATTGAGCCCTTTGTATCAACAACAAATTATAGAACGAATCGATGCTTTGAGAGATGAAGGAATTACTGTTCTAATTGTAGAACAAAATGCTCGTTTAAGCCTCGCTCGTTCAGATAGAGGATATATTTTTGCAGGAGGAAAAGTGGTACATACTGGAGATGCCAAGCATATCCTGACTGATCCAGAGATTGGCGAATATTTTCTTGGCTCTCATTGAAAGAGGAAAAAATTATTCTTTCGATAATACTTTTTTCACAGCAATTGGAATGAAATGTAAAGAGTCTCCTAAGCGATGACCATCTTCAACTTCTATCAATTCAACATTCGAATTAGATTCTGCAACCTTTCTAGAAGATTCTATTGATACGATTTCATCAGAAATACCGTGTATTATAACAGTTGGATGATTAATTTCCGGCCACGACATTTTCCTAGCACTAACTATAAAATTCCAACTCAGTTGTATCTCTTTATTCAGCCCGTGATGGAAATATGGCCTGAATCCACTATTTTCCCATTCATTCAGTCCATCCAATCCTGCTATTTTCTCGAAATTTTCTGCTAAGCCAAATGCTGGTGCCATCAACACTATTTTCAGATTCCTTCTTATCAATTTATTAGCAGCATTTGCTATAGCTAATCCCCCATAAGATGACCCAATGATTAGATCAATTTCTTCATTTTCTAATATCTTATCAAGAACAACGGCTGTTTGCTCGCCAATAGTCCAACCCCTTTCACTCATATCGATTGAAACTACATCCCATCCCAGGTTCTCTTTAATCCATGTAGGTTTAGAACCATTAGTACTTCCTTCTAATCCGTGAGCCCAGAGAATCTTCATTTTATCCCTCTAAATCACAAAATTTTAATGCAACGAAATCTGTATTCGTTTTTTCTCTTTTCATAGCATTTGTTTTCAATACACGTAGATGAATTTCAGCAACTACGTGAACTGTCGCATGATATAGGTGACCTCCATGTACAGAATGCTCATTATCAGACATTACAGTATGTAAATGTGTAAATGGCCCATCTGGGCCAGGCGCTAGATTTCCTTGTGTAGATAGTAATTCCATCGGTCCATCATAATTCAGGGTTTGATAAATTCCATCATCGTCTAAATATCCCATCCTAATATCTCTCACTCTCCCAATACCACTCGTAATTATTGCACAATCAATTCCATATTTTGAAAGAGCTTGAATAGATTGATGTATTTCTTCGTCCGGATCTAATCTCAAAAGAATATCATCGCCTATTCTACTGAATTCCATATATTCCGATATGAGTCATAAACTTGAATCCAACGCTTCACGATTTTCTTTATTCGGCGTTTTTTCAAAAATATTCCAGTGGAAGTATAATATTACATTTTTTATTCATGATTTTACTTTGAAACTCCAATAGAAACAAAGGGGTATCTCAAATCATCCAATTTGGTTATAGACTGCAAGTACTTCGGAGCAAAGCCCGGAGATGGAAAAGAATGACAATGGCAGCACATGACTCCTCTGCTCGTTGGAAAACTTTCTTTTTGGAAGCTAAAGAAACAGAGATATTTACTTTACTATCTAAACAATCAACTACTCCAACTCTTTCCATACCATTCCATGAGTTACAAGCTTTTGATCCCGATTTCGCTGACGATATTTTGCAATTTCCTAAACAAATTTTGAACACTGGTAAGGATACACTTAGAGAATTATGTAGAGAACGTGGAGAAGACTTGGACGTTGTACTTAGAGTGGGAGAATTACCAAGAGATAGTCGTAGAGCGATCAGAGAAATAGGGTCTTCAGATATTGAAAAACTTCGTAGTAGTGATGTACAAGTAATTAAGATTTCAGAGATTAAACCTAGAATGCATATCGCGGCATTTCAATGCGAATCTTGCGGAGTCACTCAAGAAATAATGCAGGATAACGAGAGAGAACTAATTGAACCAATTCGTTGCTTACCTACTGATCGAGGAGGATGTGGTGAAAGTGCTGGTAGGGGCGGAGCAACACGTTTTAATCTTGTTTTTAATGTTTCAAGACTGATAAATAATCAATGGATAGAAATTCAAGAACTCCCTGAGTCGGTAGAAAGTGGAGCTCAACCAGGTAGGGCAAAGGTACTTCTTGAAGGAGATTTAGTGAACAAACATTTACCGGGTCAAAGAATAGTTGCGAACATGATTCCAGTTGTATACAGTGAGGTGATTAAAAATAAGAAAACACCAATGTTCGATATCATGTATCATTTAATTAGTTCCGAACATGAGTCCGTTCCATTTACTGAAATTAAGATTTCTGACGAAGAACAAGAGGAAATATTGGCGATTTCTCAGAGGGAAGATCTTCTTCGTTTAATGCAGAATTCAATTGCACCTTCCATATTTTCGACTGGTGTTATGAATTTTGTGAAAAGGTCATTAGCACTGCAATTATTTGGCGGGGTTTCAAGAAAAAATTCAGATGGAACTCGAACTAGAGGAGATATTCATATTTTACTAATGGGAGATCCAGGAGTTGCTAAATCTCAATTATTAACCTATGTTTCAACACTTTCTCCTCGAGGTAAGTTCACATCAGGAGGGGGTGTTTCCGGTGCAGGATTAACAGCAGCAGCGGTTAGAGATACATTTGCTGATGGAAGGTTTTCTCTGGAAGCCGGAGTATTACCATTATCCGATAGAGGTTTAGCTGCTATTGATGAGTTCGATAAAATAAATGAAGACGATAGAAAAGTCATGCATCCTGCAATGGAACAACAGAGAATTGATATTTCTAAAGGAGGAATTACTGCCTCATTACCATCTAGATGTGCGATTGTTGCAGCAGCGAATCCGAAATCAGGACGTTTCTCGAACCGTGCTGCTAATACCAGTGTCCTTCGTTCATTTAAGGAGACAGGACTACCTCCTCCATTAGCTTCTAGATTTGACATAATTTGGATGATGAGAGATGAGGTTAAGGCAGAAAATGATGAAATGATAGCTAAACATATTCTGCGTAGTCGTACAAGAGGAGTTCCTGAGGCGCTTATAGATGAATTTGTTGCAATGGATCCCGTTGAAGAAGATAAGGAACAAGTCATAATAGAGGGAGTTGATGGAAAAGAACATCTTAGTCAATCTTTCCTTAGAAAATATATCGCTTTCGCAAAAAGAAATTTTCATCCCAATATAGACCAAGATGTCATGGCATTGATCTTGGAATATTATGTTCAAGAAAGACAATCTTTCGGACGAGATGATTTAGATGAAGGTAGTGAATCCAATGTTGTCCCAATTACCGCTAGAGCGTTAGAAGCTTTAATAAGACTTACAGAAGCTCATGCAAGAATGTTTCTTCGTGAAAATGCTACTGCAGAAGATGCAAAAGTAGCATTAGCAGTATTCAAGCATTGGCGCGAAGAATCAGGAATAGAAGATGATTCAGAATTTTCAGGAACTACAGTTAGAGAAAGAAATACAAGTGCTATTGTTAAAAATATTATTCGTGATATTTGTTCAGAAAATGGCAACAGAGCAACAATTACTTCAATTTACAATAGAGCACTAGGTAAGAAAATAAATGAAACGACTGTTGATAAAGTGATCCAACAAATGCGTGAAAGAGGGATATTATTTAACCCATCAAAGGATGAATACGGTTTCGCCTAGGGCCGTTCACCCTATGAAAGATAACCCGGTCGTGATTAATATGGAGCCACGAGGAGACATTGATTCTCCTAGTAATTTAGACCCTCAAAGTTTGGGTTTTATGTGTGGATTAGAAATTCATCAGCAATTAGATACTGGCAAATTACATTCCAGAATGCCTAGTCAATTATTCGACTTTTCTCTTGCAGAGATTCCCGATTATTGGACACGTTCAGAAAGGAAACTAAGAGCAGCACAAGGAGAAGGAGGGAAAATTGACATTACTGCACGTTTCGAGTCACGTAGAAATCGTTCCTTCGTATATATTCAACCACCCAATGCGGGACTAATTGAGTTAGATGAAGCCCCGCCATTAAATCATGATAGTGATGCTATTGATACAGTATTAACTATGGCTGCAATGATGAAGGCCAAACCTGTATCTTCAATGCAGGCTATGAGAAAAACTGTGGTTGATGGTTCCAATACTAGTGGATTCCAGAGAACAACATTGGTTGCAACAGATGGTTCTATCGAAACAGAAACAGGAGAAGTTGGAATCGATGTTATTTGTCTCGAAGAGGACTCTGCTAGAAAACTAGATAGTGAGTTAACTACGGAAGGAGAAATAGTTTATTACACTCTAGATAGGCTTGGAATGCCTTTGGTTGAGATTGCAACAGCTCCAAATATACAGACTCCTGAACATGCTAAAGAGGTAGCTTTACACCTTGGTACATTATTACGTGACACACGTTTAGTTAGGAGGGGCTTGGGCTCAATTCGACAAGATCTCAATGTCAGTATCGCCTGTGGAGTAAGAGTGGAAATCAAAGGTTGTCAAGATTTAGGTTGGATTCCTAAGATTATTCGGTTAGAGATGGCCAGACAATTACATATGTATAGGTTATGTAATCAATTACGAGAAGAAGCCGACCTCCCTCTTTTACCTCCTGATCGTCGACTAGACTCGAAACCAGTAGAAAACAGAGTTGCTCTATCTGCATTATCAAGACTACCATTTAAGACTCAGAATTTAACATATATTTTCTCTAATTCTTCGTCTCAAATGATAGAAAAATCATTATCCTCTGGCTCAGTAGTTATGGGTTTGAAGTTGAAAGGATTTGCCGGAAAAATAGGTCGTAAAACTGAAGATATCGAAGGCTCACAAATGCCTAGGCTCGGAAGAGAGTTAGCGAGTTCCGCAAAACAAGCAGGAGTGGCAGGAATCTTTCATTCTGATGAGTTACCAGCATATGGAATTACAGAAACTGAAGTCAGTAATATTAGACAAGAAATGACATTGTCTGAATCTGATGCATTTGTATTGTGTGTAGCGCCTAGTTGGCAGGCAGAATTAGCTCTTGAATCAGTAATACTTAGAGCGAGATCAGCATATCATAGAATTTCAGGAGAGGTTCGCAATGTTGTAATTAGAAAAGGTACTCCTGAAGACGGAACTACCACTGCTATGAGGCCTTTACCTAGTGGTGCACGTATGTATCCTGAAACAGATATACAAATTTTAAATCTCGATTTCGAAAGATGGGAAAAAATAAATTCTAACCTTCCTATGAATAAACAGCAACGATTGACAAGATTACAAAAATATAATATTTCTAGTAATCAAATCGAAGCAATATTGGGCAATGAATTAGATGATATATTTGTTTCAGGATTAGATTGCAATGATCCATTCCCTCCCGATCTCCCATCAAAGCCTTGGGCTACAATTTTGTTAGATAACACGAGGTCAGACATTGCACATAAATCAGGAAAATCAGCGTCGGATATTCCCTGGGAATTACTAGCATTACTGGTATATTCTAAGGAAAAGGGAATTATAACTAGAGAAGGAATAATTCCTCTTGGCTCACAATATCTCTCTAATACTGATCAAAGCCTTTCTACGTTCGATAAAAAATTGGCATGGCTATCTAAAAAAGCAGAAATTGAAGGTTTTATTCCTGCAGATAGTTCTTCTGTTGAAGAAGTAATTGATTCAATAATTTCTGATAAGTAAGACTTTGTTAAAGAAAAGGGTATTTCCGCTGTGGGCCCATTAATGGGCATGGTGATGTCGAAATTAGGTGGCTCTGCAGATGGGAAATTAGTAAATTCTATTTTAATCGAAAAAATTAAGCAAATAAAATGATAATGTTATTAATATCTGAACAAATTTTTATCATCAATATTAATCTACTTAGTTACTACGCGTTTGATTTCCATGTCAACGCTGTTAACGACCATAGGAGTCATAATAATTACAACCATATTAGGATATTTTGCTGTAAAAGAAGAATATAGGCTACAATCTGCGTCTGTAGTATTTCTTGTAATTCTTTTACTATCTTCTAGTACGTTATCTACAGAGTGGGCTAGAATGACTTCAGAATTAGTAGATAATGATGAAGATCCACATTATGGCCTCCCCGATCTATGGGATGGTAAGCAGGCGGTTTGTTTTCACTTCCCTCAAGACGCTACTCCCTCAGAATTTGCAGACGGTAGACACCACATAGATTATGATGGTACAGATTTTAAAACAGATAAAAATTGGAATGCTACTGGTGCCTGTGTTGGTGGATTTGAAGGGTATGAAAATGGTTTAGATTTACTAAATGCAGCAGTTGATGTCAGACCAAATCTTTTTGCATTAAACGTTACTGAATTTTCTTTCGGATTACAAATAAATTCTATTGGAGGAGTAAGTCCTTGTGAAGTTTATACCTGTGCAGATGATTTCTCTTCTGGAGCATATTGGGAGTTACTTAACGATGGTGCTTATTCAATGGTAGGTATTTCTGATCTAGCATTGAATGACGATACAGTAGTTACTTGGCAAATTGCTACATATTGATTTAGCATATCAGCAGCTGTAAAAAATGTATTTTTTTAATCAACTTTAAGATTGAATCAGAGTAATCATCAATAACATAATCACATTGGACTGCTTATTCATGTTATTCGATGCGCATGCAGTTACCCTTTCTCCTAATGAACAACTTGTTCTGGATTTGGCGATAGTAACAGTTGCAATTGCATCATTAATATTAGCCGATAGTAAGTTTAAATCTAAGAACCCAGGCATAATTTTTACAATTATTGTAGTTCTTGCAATCTCAGGAAGGCTATTATTGAACCCAATTCCTAATGTTCAACCCGTCACATTTTTGGCAATTATGGTAGGTATTTATTTTGGTATTTCTTATTCTATAGCCTTTGCCACTGTAGTCACACTTTCTTCAAATGTAATGTTAGAACATGGCATTTGGTCAAATTACCAGATAATTGGATGGGCAACTGTAGGTATTTTAGCTGCATTATTAAGAAACCAATTTATTCAAAATGAGAAATTAAATATTACAAATCTTGCAATTTTCGCGGCCTTTTCCGGATTCTTATTTGATTGGTTAGTTTCCTTGAGCATCCTGCACAATGTGGACACATCATTTTTCCTAATCTACTTGTTAAATGGGGTTCCTTTTGATTTATTACACGCGGGTGGAAATGTCGCATTTGTCGCATGGTTTGCAAATCCACTTAGTGAGTTAATGAATAGACATACTAACCTTATTAATTCCGAGGCGGTGCCTGAATTTGCCCCAAACTGATGAATTGACAATGGTACTAGTCACTCGAAGTGACCTCAATTTATCTAAAGGTAAACTTGCTGCACAGTGTAGTCATGCTACTGCAGAATGCATTCTTAAGGCAAAAAGAACCGCTCCTAAGACATTGGAAAGGTATCTAGCTAAAGGTGCAAGAAAGATTGTTTGTAGTACTAGTAATCTTGATAGTCTAAAAAGAATTTTTGGAGAGGCAAATGAAGCGGGATTAGTTTCTTACATGGTTAAAGATGCAGGGCATACTGAAATCCCAGCAGGTACTGTAACGGTAGTAGGGATCGGACCAGGTCCAAGATCAACTATTGACACAATCACAAGTAGCCTTCCACTTGTTAAGTAATTTAGAATATTCGGCTAAACTGGAGGACTTTCATCCCCCAGTTTGCCTTACGTATTATTTTATTTTTATTTATTTAACTCATGTTGTTGTCGATTTCCATGCCTACTTTAGCACCAATACCGAACATCAAGCCATCAATAATCCATGGCATAGCTACATCTTGTAGATCGCCCATGTCACCTAGTACCATACTACCCATGTTATGAGCAGATCCGAAATCCATTAGTGACATTGTACCTGTAACATCTCCATTCGCAAGATAAGCGCCCGAAACCGCCATTATAGCAATAGCAGTTACCCAAGCATCACAACTTGCATGAATCTTACTAACAATAGCACCGGCAGCAATCATTCCAATCATTGCCCACATTGAGAATTCCCATGCGTTTGTTGCAGTAGCATCATATGCCGGTGAAAGATCATCTAATCCTTCACTCATCATAGCAACAGCAAGAGCCGCTCCTATGACTTGCATAACTAACTTTATTCCATTATTCATCCAATTGTCACTATCCGCAACGTCACCTGTCATTATGTGCATCCAAGTCACTGCTGGTAGTATGTGAGCACCACTGAAAGCCATCCAACCTCCAGCTAGTACTAACGCACCAGTCAGTGTACCCATGCCTTGACCCATCCCGCTAAAGACTAGCCAAGATACAACAAAGGCACCTCCTACTTCATTCAACATTCCTTTTTTATCCATTTCCATATTTTTTTCCTCCCACTTAGGGGCGCTTTCGCGTTATTCGGAGACTATATAATAGAACAGGGTCATAAAACAGTAAAAAATAAGTTTTTAGAGCCTTTTTCCGGACACCGGTGTTGTAAAATACACCTGATATTAATTAGTATACTTAGTAATGTTTTATTTAAATATATATATTAAAAATAAAGATTCTAATTAATAGTAATAGTCTTCAACTAGCGGCTATTGTCAGGTACGTGGTTGAACAGGTTGCATTAGATTCTGCAGTCCGCAATAGGCTTTTATCAGAGTGTGACGGGCTGTCAAATCTAGTAGATTGGTTAGACAGTATCGACAGACGTCCTGGGCTTGATGAATTAGATTCTAAATTGATTTCTACAGAAGTTAATATTCCTGCT
>MDTA01081073.1_pt1 | contig 29728 bp, 18 predicted proteins | sample 811151 | NCBI WGS metagenome assembly MDTA01 (sample SAMN05326648, study PRJNA326480) | marine metagenome | isolation source: seawater | place: Indian Ocean: South | collected 2010 | reverse complement strand
TTTATCATTTATTATGTTTTAAAAATTTAAATTTTTGGGATTACTTTCATCATATATTATTTGTATTTATTGGTATTATACCTGGTATTATATATATAAATTCAAATCAATTGTATTTTCATAAATTTATTTGTGGGGGATTACCCGGAATGATTGAATATGGATCTTTAGTTTTATATAAACATGATATTTTAACAAAATATCAACAAAAAAAAATAAATACAATTCTATATACATTTTTTAGATTACCATTATGTGTATTAGGGTCTGTTTATAATATGTTAGCATATTACAATAATTATATAAATGACCCTTTATGGATTACCATATATGTTAATTTAATGTTATATTTAAATGGTACAATATTTACTTATTTAACTTTCGATAGTTTTTATAAATTAAAAAATAGTTAATCAACTGTTTCCATTTGACTTTGAGTTAAATCAATATTTATTTCTTGTTTTTCTTCTGTAGTTTTATCTACAACTTCTTCATCATCGGGACATAATCCTAACTTAATTAAATTATACATTCTATTTGCATATACATCGGGTTTTTCAATATTAAATCCTGATGCTAATAGTGATGTATCATAAATAAGATATACTAAATTTTTGAAATTAACATCTACATTTGTTTTATTATATTTATTTAGTAATTCTTTAATAACATCGTGTTGAGTATTTATTTCTAGAATTTTTTTAGAATTCATATTTGCTCTCATATTATTATTACTTAATGCTTGTGCTTTAATAATGTGTTCCATATTAGCAGACCATCCATATTCTTGTGTAACTAAACAACACGGTGATGTGACAAGACGTTTTGATACAACAACTTTTTCAATATTATCACTTAAAATTGTTTGCACTGCTTTACAAAAATCATTATATTTTGTTTCATCTTCTTTATTTTCTGAAATATCTAAATCATCAAATGTTGTATTATTTTTAGTAATATTTACCATTTTTTTACCGTCAAATTCTTTTAAACTTTGTATCATATATTCATCGATTGAATCAGTCATATATAATACATCGTAACCATTGCTTGTTAATTTTTCTAAAAATGGAGCATTTTCAATTTGTTTTATTGATTCACCTGTTATAAAATATATATTTTGTTGATTATCTTTCATATTATCAATATATGTTTCTAGTGAAATCATTTTGTCTTTATTATTATATGATTTAAATCTTAATAAATTTGCAATTTTATTTCTATTTACTTCGTCTTCGTGAATACATAATTTTATATTTTTAGAGAAATTTTCATAAAATTTATTATATTTTTCAACATCATTTGATAATTCAGTAATTGCTTCAATCGCCTTTTTAATAATATTTTTCTTAATTACTTTTACAATCTTATTTTGTTGAAGAATTTCTCTAGAAATATTTAGTGGTAAGTCTTCAGAATCAACAACGCCTTTTATAAATGATAACCATTCTGGACACAATGATTCTGAATCATCCGATATAAACACTCTTCTAACATAAAGTTTAATGTTATTACTCTTTTTATTTTTTTGAAATAAATCAAATGGTGCTTTTGAAGGAACATAAATAATTGATTTAAATTCCATTTGACCTTCAACACTAAAATGTTTATAAATTAATGGTTCTTCCCAGTCATTACTAATTGTTTTATAAAATGCATTATATTCATCTTTTTCTACATCATTTGGGTTTTTTGTCCATATTGGTTTTTGTTTATTACATACTTCCCAAACATTTTCAACTATTTCTACCTTTTTTGTCTTTTTTGGTTTTTCTGTAACATCTTTTTCCTCATCATTAACATCTTCAATTATTGGTTCATCACTTGTAGTATTATCAATAGTAATTTCTTTGTCAGAAATGGTATCTATTTTTATTTCTTCATCTTCTACTTCAACTTCTTCTTCATATTTGTTTTCTACTAAAACAGATATTGGATAATTTATAAATTGATTATGCTGCTTAATTAAATTTTGAATAGTAGAAACTTCTAAATATTTTTGTTGGTCATCTTTTAAATATAATTCAATTTTAGTTCCTCTATTTAATTTTTCACCATATTCATCTTTAGTTATAGTAAAAGTTCCACTAGCTGATGATTCCCAAATATATTGTTCATCATCCATATTTTTTGAGGTAACTACAACTTTATTGGCAACTAAATATGAAGCATAAAATCCTACACCAAATTGCCCAATCATAGAAATATCTTTAGTATCTTTTAAAGCTTCTGCAAAATTTTTTGTTCCTGATTGTGCAATTGTTCCTAAATTATTTACTAAGTCAGACTTAGTCATACCGATACCACTGTCAGTTATAATTAATTTTTTATTCTGTTTATCTGCTTCAATATTAATATAAAATTTATCATCATTTGATAGTAAAGTTTTATCTTGAATAGATTTATATCTAATTTTATCTAATGCATCTGAACTATTTGATATTAGTTCTCTTAAAAATATATCTTTATTAGAATAAAAAGTATTAATTATTAATGATAATAACTGATTTATTTCGGCTTGAAAAGCAAAAGTTTCCGTATTTGTATTTTCGACTGTAGTTTCTTCAACTGTAGTTTCTTTAACTGTAGTTTCTTCAACTGTAGTTTCTTCTATAGAAGCAGTAGAATCATCATTATTATTTGTTTCATTTTCAACTGTTATATTTTCTTGATTATTGTTATCTTCGCTCATTTTAATAATAATTAATTATTTATTTTTATATAATTTTAAAAAATGATATAAATATTTTATTTAATTACTATTAAAGGAGTAATAATTAAATGTACATTGATACAATTATTGAAAATTTAAAAGATATGCTTACAGAAAGAGGAGATAATATCGATGAATTTGAAGAACATGAACGCGAAATTGATAGAGATGAATTTACAAGTGATAATAAAATAATAGAATTTCATACTTCTAATACAACTATTATATTCGCTATGACTAAAAAATTACGAAAAAATATTTTAGATGAATTAAAAATGTATCAAGATGATATTACAAAATTTGTTGAAAAATATAATAATAAAAAAAATATAATTTTAATATTTAATAATGATATAATATCAGCACCAATTTTACAACAATTATCTAAATATGATAAAATGTTACAAAAAAATAATGGTATTTTACAATATTTTTACTGTAAACAATTACTTTTTAATCCAACCAAACACGAATATGTTCCTAAACATACTAAAATTACTTCACAAGATGATATTAATTTAATATTAGAAAAATATTTAGTTAAAAGTAAATTACAATTACCATATATATTAAATAGTGATATTATTGCTAAATGGCTAGGATTAAAACAAGGAGATATTGTTAAAATAGATAGATATAATCCAAATAGTGGTGTATATTATTATTATAGATGTTGTATATAAAATATATTTTCTATAAATATATAGTATTATAAGTAATAGAGAATGGAAAATATTTTCAATAACTTAGTATTAGATATTAAAAGTATAGATAATACTGTTACACCAAGTTATAGTATAAGTGAATATAATGATAATATTACACAACTAATATTTACATATAATAATGAAACACCAAATAGTAATATTACAGAATATACTATTAAACTAAATTCAAATGATGAAAATACAAATTTTTTTAAATGTAGTGCATTAATTGTTGCAGGTGGTGGCGGTGGTGGATATAACATTGGTGGCGGTGGTGGTGGCGGCGGTGTTATATATATTGACAATTTTATATTAGAAACTAACAATGAATATAATTTATATGTTGGTAAAGGCGGTAACGGTTGTACAAATAGTTATTATCACGGTGAAAGTGGATATAATAGTGGGATAAACAGTATAGTTGCTGTTGGTGGTGGAGGTGGTTCTTCTTATCAATATGGTAACTTAAATAATTTCTTTTTTAATGATAAATTAGAAGATACATATACTTTAAATGAATTAATACCAGCAAATGATAATGGTAAGGGATTATCAGGTGGTAGCGGTGGAGGTTCTTGTGGTATTCAATCTAATATTGAATATTATGAAAATGCTGTAGGCAAATCGAATAAAATAGAAAATTTATTTTCAAGTTACGAAAATTATCATATATTTGGTAATGATGGTAAAAATGGTATTTTTTCTTCAACTGATAATATAAAAAATAATATTAAAATAACTGGTGGTGGAGGAGGTGGAGCAGGTAGTCAAACAACATTATATCAGGATGGGGGTATAGGTATAAATGTAGAAAATATTGTAAATGGTTCGATTTATAATTATTGTTCAATTCTTAAAGAACAAAATGAATGTAGTGAACAAATTATTGATAATTTTGAAAATACAGTTTATAAAGCAATGCGTTCAAGTGACAATACAAATACAGAAAAATATTATTGGGGGGGTGGTGGTGGCGCTGGTTCATTAAATAATAAAGCGGGTGATGGTGGTAAGGGGGGTGGAGGAGGTGGTGGTTACTATGAATTAAAAAATAATTTTATACAAGATAATTTCAAAGGTAATATAACAGATAATATAACAGGTTTAGCAGAAATAATTAGAAATAAAAATTTAAATATATTAACTCAAAATAATAATGGTGAAACATCATTAAATATTGCTGAAAAATTAGCAAATGGTGGTAATGGTATTCAGCATACAGGAGGTGGAGGAGGTGGAGGTGGATTATTATCAAATGGTGGCAATGGTGGTTCAGGTATTATAATATTACTTTTACAAAATAATGGATATATACCAGAAAAAGAAGAAGGTGTTTCAGAAGAATTAAATGAAAAATTATTGAATAATATGAAAAATAATAAAAAAATATTAGGAAAAAATTTAAGTTATCTATATAATTATAATGTTAAAGATAATAAAGAATTATATCATTATATTGATAAATTATATGAAACAGATTTATTAGATAAAAATACAATATTTAAATATAGTTATGACCGCAAATTATATGATATTAAATTACATCAATATATAAAAATAATATTTGATTTAAAAGTTGATTATGATAGTTTTTTATTTTATAGTAAAGCACGTGGTGAAGATAATAAGTATATTGATAATTATAAATTATATGATTATCAAAAAATAATAATATTAATGATTGATATAATAGAAGATTTACTTATATATACAAGAGATAACAAAAATAATTTTGATATATTAAACGATATAGATATACTAAAAATAGAATTTTTAAAAGATGTTGAAGATAATATAATTAAGCGTAATAATTATGATTTTACAAAAAATAACAAAGAAATAATAAAAGAAATAGAAAATCTTAAAGAAAAAATTAAAGAATTAAGAGACACTAAAACATTAAAAAAAAATATAAATAAACAAGATGAAATAGATAAAGAAATTGTTAAATTAGATAATTTATTGAAAAAAAACAATGAATTATTAGAAAAAAATCAAGAAAAAGATTTATATTATCGTTATAGTGAAAAAATAGTATCAAAAAATAAATTAGAAAAAACATTAACATTATTTATATCAGGTAATAATAATTATAAAGTAGGTAATAACAAAAATATATTAGATAAATTTGTATTATATACTAATAATTCGCCAAATGGTGAGTATAATATAAAAGATTTATTAAATAACAAAAATATGCAGTCGCTTATTGAAAAAGAATTTCCTGATGAAAATAATCAAGACATAAATTCATTTATTAAAATTTATTTATATAGTATAATAAAAGTAAAAAAATATAATTTTGAAAGAAATATAATATCATTATATATATTATTTTCGTTGGTAAATGTATTACAAAATATATATAAAGATTCTGAAAAAATATTGTTAGGTGATAAAATAAAAGATTTTGATTTAACAGCATTTTGTAATAGTGAAAATAATGTTAATAAAATATATTTAAATAGAATTGATAAAATATTAAATGATTGTAAATTATTAACAGGATATAATTTTATAGATAAATATATAGTTAATTATGATATAGATACTGGAACAATAATTCATAATATTAATTATCCAAATATTAAATTAAAAATAAATGAACAAAATAGTGAAAATATACTAAAACATTATAACATAACAAAATATTCAGATAATGAAAATAATAATGAATATTATAAAATATTAAAAGAAAGTTTTTTAATAGAAATAGATAATGTAAGATATAATATAACAGATTTTAAAATAGAAGAAAATAATATAATAATTGAAATAGATGACAGGGATAGTAATATTAAGAAAAAAGAAAAAGACATTATAAATAATATAACAATAGTACCAAAAGATCATACATATATAACAAAAACATATAATAATGATGTTGATAAAATTAGAAAATATAATAATATAATTAAAAATTATAAAACTGATTTAGAAATTATAAATAATAAGTATGATAATTATAAACTAAAGGAAAATAAATTTAATAGTAATAAAAATACATATTATTTATTATTAATTATTATAACATTAACAGTTTTTTACATATATTTATTTAATAAAAATCCATATAATACAAGAATATCATTATTTGTTATATTATTTATAATTACATTAACAATTATTTATAATAATTATTATACATTTACTTATATTGAAAATTTTGAAGATAAGGATATACATCATTACTATGAAATTAACATAGTACCTGATAATATAATAGATACAGATAATAATATTAAAATTATATTAGATGATAATGATATTGATAAATTAAAAATAAGAAAAATAGATAATGTAAATGAAGAATATGATATAATAAATTTATTAATATCTAAATTACATATTATTTATAATAAAAATATTGTATCGATTACTAATTTTGAAATAACAACAGATGATTATTATTATTACATTAATGCGATTATAATAGAACAAAATAGTATAACTACAGAAATGTTAAATGCAAGTGATATATTAAAAATAACAATTGTTAAAAAAGATAATAATATAATAACAAAATTATTATCGGAACACGATAATTATATGAAAAATGCATTAAAAGGTGATAGATGTATTAAATTATTAAATTATACAGAGGCGTTAAAATTAAATAGCAATGATGAAGATAAGGTTAAAATAAATAGACTTGAAAAAACATATAATTTTAGAAATAATATGTTAGATTATATAAATACCAAATTTTTATTTATTAATAAATTTATAGAAACAATTGAAATAGAAAAATCAAATAAAATATCGAATAATATATATAATGCTTTAAAATATGAAAAAAATAATTATAAAAACTATATACAACAATATGAATACAAAAAAAATTATAATACAAATGTAAATAATTTGTACGGGCACAAATTATTAGAAAATGTAGAAAATGTAAATATATTATTAAATATATATTTTGTTATAATTATAACATTATTACTATTAAATTTATTTCCTGGTAAATATATATATGTTATGATATTAGCAATTATTTTACTAACTATTACAATAATAATGTATACATATAATATAAATTATCCTACTAGAAAAAAGTCTTATAATTTTTATTGGCAAAAATAAAAATTGATATAAAATATTATTAATATAATATAGTTAATACATTTATATGAAAACCAGAAGTGCATATAAAAAGAATTATAAAAATTTAAAAAAAACGAAGGATGATAATGATGATTCTAATAGTGATAGCAATAGTGATAGCGATAGTGACTATAAATTAAGTGATACAGAAATTGATTATAATGAAAAAATTGACTGTGAATATGAATATGAGATGGAAAAAGACAATAAAAAAGATTATGATAGTATGGATGATTTTATAAATGATGAAGAAGAAGAGGATGAGGAAGATGAAGTTGAAAATAAAAAAATAAAACATAATATTGTATTAATATTAAAAAATCAACAATATAATGATAATGAATATGACGATGATGAAGATGATGATGATATAAATTGTGAAAATAGTTCAGGGAAATGCAAACATGCAAAAAAGAAAAAAAAGTATTCTGATATTGTGTGTAAATATAATAATGAAGAAAGAAAATATTTTAATAATTTATCAGATGATGAGAAAGATAACATTTATAATTTAGAAAAAAATCTTGTAGTAAATACTAATACTGTAATACCATCACGATTTAAATTTTTAAATTATAATTTTCCACCAATGATAAAAAGTATCTTATTAACTCAATTAGAACAATTAAATAATATGCATAAATCTTCAAGTGAGTATTTCAAATTATGTAATTGGATAAATACATTATCTAAAATACCTATAAATAAATATAATGAATTAAAATTAAATGATATAAATAATGCTGCAATGTATTTAGAAAATATTAAAAATATAATAGATAATAATATTTTTGGACACAATGAAACAAAAGAGCAAATAATTAGAATTTTAGCACAATGGATAAGTAATCCAGAAAAAACTGGTTATGTAATAGGAATAAAGGGACCACCTGGTGTAGGTAAAACAAAATTAGTAAAAGAATGTATATGTAAAGCAATGAATTTTCCTTTAGCATTTATTTCTTTAGGAGGAGTTGATGATTCTTCATATTTAAGCGGATTTAATTATACTTATGAAGGTTCTAAGTATGGTAAAATATTAGATTGTTTAATAAAAGCGCAAGTTATGAATCCAGTGTTTTTATTCGATGAATTAGATAAAGTATCAGCAACATCAAGGGGTGATGAAATAATAAATACATTAATTCATATAACGGATCCTATTCAAAATGAGAAATTTACTGATAAATATTTCCAAGAGATTGATTTAGATTTATCAAAAGCGATTATTATATTTACATATAATAATGAAGAATTTGTAAATCCAATTTTAAAAGATAGAATTATTACAATTAATGTAAACGGATATAATCCAAAAGAAAAATTAGTAATTGCTAAAAAGTATCTTATAAATGAGTTATTACCAAAATATAATATGAAAGATGGTGATATAATATTTAATGATAATATATTAGAACATATTATTAATAATTGTAGTATAAATGAATCAGGAGTAAGAAATTTAAAGAGAGCAATTAATAATGTTATATCGTGGGTAAATATGATGAGATATATACCGACTGATGATATTAAAATAGAATTACCTTATGAAATTACGATTAGTTATTATGATAAATATTGTAAAAAAAATGTAATAACAAATGAAAAAATAAATACAATGTATTTATAATTATATAAAATAATAGTTTATATATATTATCAATGAAAAAAAATATATCATTAATATTAGCATGTACATTTGATGGTGGAATAGGAGTTAACAATAATATTCCTTGGAAAATTTCATCTGATTTAAAAAAATTTAAAAATATAACAAGTACAACAAATCATTCAGAATTAAATAATGCTATTATAATGGGTTCAAATACATATAAATCATTGCCTGTTAGTTATTTACCAAATAGAATTAATATAGTAATAAGTAAAACGAAAGAAATTGAAAAATATAATAAAAATATTAGAGTATTTAGTGATATTAACGAAGCAATAATATATTGTAATTATAATAATTTAATAGAATCTATATTTATTATAGGTGGGGCACAAATTTATAACCATTTTTTAACAAATTATAAACATATTGATAACATATATTTATCATTAATACGTGAAAAATATTTTTGTGATACACATATTAATATGAATATAATATTTGAAAGATTTTATTTTATTAAAGATACAAACTATACAACGGATAATGATAAGTATATTTCATACATATGTAAACGAAAAAATTATAATAAAACATAAGATAATAAGGTTTCAATATATATGGGTTCTCTACCTTTATTAGTTTGAATTAATTTATATTCTAATTCTGTAGCAATATTAATAATATCTATTTTATTTTTATTAGGTAATACTTTAATAATATCTAAAGCTAAATCTTTTAATTTAATATTGTATTGAAAACAACTATATGAAAAATTTCTAATTTTTTCAAGATTATAACTTTTTTTATTAAAATCTTTTATAAAAGTATAAAGTGGTGGAAAATTTAAAGTGCAAAATTCTTTATTTATTAAATGTGGTTCTTTTACTTCAATATCAGCAATAAATATGCAAAAAATTAAGTTACGTGATTTATCATTAATAAGATAATTATTTAATGATTTATTTAAATAGTTTTTAAAAATATATTGAATATCATTATTGCTAAATAATGGTATTCTAAAATTTGTAAAACGACTAATAATAGCTTTTTCGATACTAGATATATTATAACTGGTACAAATAAAATATGCATTATCAGAAAAACTTTCTAATAATATTTTTAAAACAGAAAAATGTTCTCTTAGTATATCAATATGTTTAATAACAATTAAATGTTTACTATTAGTAAGATTTTTACTTTTTAAAATATATAATATGAATTTTGTTAAAAAAGAATAATCTTTTGGTATTAAAGGATTCATTAAATCTATTTCAAAATAATATTGATTTTGATTATAATATACATTCTTTTCCCATATACATTCTGATAAACCTAATTTACTTATATTAAATTTATTTTTTAATATTTCATTTAAATATAATTCAATAGGAAATCCGTAAACAGAATACAATAAAATATTATTTTTAGAATGTGATATAAAATTATATATTTTATACAATTTTTCGTTATTAATTATAATATTTTTAAAATTATTTTCTAATAAATTATAATATGAGGCTGAAGTCATATTATATTTTAAATTTAATAATATATAAAAATATTTGTTAAATATTATATATATGTACAATAAAAATCCATATATAATTTTAGGGATTGATAATAATGCTACAATAAGTGAAATTAAAAAGGCATATAAAAAAATAGCATTAGAAAATCATCCTGATAAACATCATTTTTCAAAAGATAAAGATAAGCATGCTGAAAAATTTAGAGAAGCGTCTGAAGCATATAGTTTTTTAATTAATAATAATTCAGAAAATAATGAATATTGGAAAAGTATGTGGGATGATATAAAACAAGATTATAATAATGAAAATTCTTTTTTGAAAAATTTAGCAAAAATATTTGTTAATAGTGGATATGTTAATAAAAATAATAAAAATATATTTAAATATACTAATTTGCCAATTACTCATAATATTTCTGTAAATGTTAGTTATATTGAAATTTATAATAATTTAGAAAAAAAATTAAGATTAATATTAAAACATATTAATGAACCAATTTATATAAAAATAAAATGTAAAGATGCCTTTCCTATAACAAATAAAATATATATAGATGATGAAGATATAGAACATCAAATTACTATTAAAATTAATTTAAAAAAGTTTAAAAATTTTAAACATATTATTACAGATGATAAAATCGATTTTATTACCACTATTGATTTAAATTTATTAGATATTATTAATGGATATAATACTAAAATAATGTATATTGATAATACTGAGCGAGATATATATATACCACCATTTACTTATAATAAATATGAAATAAAAAATTTAGGTATAAATAATGGTTCATTAATTATTAATATTAATTATATAAAATTAACAGAACAGTATTATAATAAATTAAATGATAATGATAAACATAATTTTTTAGAACTGTTGTATAAAATTTTTAAATAACAGTTAAATCAGATACAATTATTTCTTTATAATTTGTTTTATCTGGACATATATTATTAGTTTTATAATATTTTATTTTATGTCTTGGATAATCTATATTAAATAATGTATTAAATTGTAATAATGCTTCTAAATCGCCATCATATATACTTAAGGGTTGTATATATATAATTTTAGAACCTTTTTTTAATCTTATTCGCATTACACAGCAATTTTTTGATGAATATGTAATAGCAACATAACTACTTAATGATACACTTGTTAAAGTTTTAGAATTAAATAAACCATTTTTAGAATTATCTAAAAAGTGACTATCGGTTGAACCACGATAAAGTACTAAATTATTTTTAATTTTTGGACATATTTTAAATATATTATTTATATCAGTCATATAATATTTTAGTATTTTTGTCCAATTAAATTTATTATAATTATTAATTATATAATCTTCTAATTCTAATCTGGATAAATATTTATATTTATTATCTAATTCGTATAAATATTGTTTTATTTGATAGTAAAATAAAATAAAATCACGATTTGTCTTCATTGTTTTTTTGCTAATTATTATACTATCCTCTTTGCGAAAACCATTGTCAATTTTATCTATATTATCACTTAATGTATAATTATTTAATATAAAATTATTTATTATAACATAGCCGTCGTGAGTATGACATCGTAATGTATATATTTGTTCAGGTGTTAAAGATTTAATAAATAAATTTTGTTCCGATAACCATTCTTGATAAAAATCTGGGTTAACATTAACATATATTTTATTTATAAATTTTTTATTATAATCATTATATAATAAATCTATTTCAAATGTTATATTTTTAAATTCTACAATATCATCATTATGTGTCTGTGATAAAATATGGTTACATAATTTTATACTTTCATATTTAACTTTTTTATTTTTGTATTGAAATTCTTTATTTAATTCTAAATATTTGTAATATGCCTCGCATAATTCTTTGTGTTTTTCATCCAAATATATATCATTTTCTTGTAATAATTTATTTTTAGCGATAGATGCTTTTTTTAGTAATTTTGTTGAAACATTTTTAAAAATAGGTGTTGTCATATTTCTTATTATTATATAATATTTTTATACGAATATATATATTATTTTTAAAAAATTATATAAAGATTTTGTAATATTAGATATCATAAATGAAAAAAACATCAACTACCGCCGCTACTAAGAAGAAACCCGTCCAAGAAAACAAATCTGCTGCCACTGATAAAAAAGTAGCGGCACCTAAAAAAACACAATCTAAAGTTGTTGAAGAAGTTAAAAAAGTTGAACCTGTTGTCGTTGAAAAATCTCTAGGTGATACTCTAATTTCTGAATTAGGTGAAAAAATTGTATCTGTTCAAGGTGAATTAAAATCAATGCAACAAACACTTAAACTTTTAGTAAAAGAATATGAAAAACAAAAAAAAGTAATTGCTAAAGTCCAAAAAAAAAAGAGAAAATGCTAAAAAATCACCATCCGGTTTTGCTAAACCTTGCAAAATTTCATCTGAACTATGTAAATTTGTAGGTGTTCCCGAAGGCACTGAAAAATCTAGAACTGATATTACTAGATATATTAATGCCTATGTAAAAGAAAAAAATCTTAATAATCCAGAAAATCGTAGAGAATTTTTCCCTGATGATAAACTTAGAGCAATTTTAAATGTTAAAGAAAAAGAAAAAGTTACATATTTTATCTTACAAAGACTAATTGCTCACCATTTCCCTCTTAGCATCAATAAACAAAATGCCTTAGCGGCACAAGCAGCTGCTGAAGCTGCTAAAAAATAAACACATTTTTTTTATTTAAATATTAATATTTATTAAATATATATATAATGGAAACATTTGTTACAAAAGATAATTGTATCAAATTATTAATTGGGAGTAAAAATTTATTAGAACAAAAATTACAAATAAAAAATGTTGATGAGAATGAGTTAAAAACTTTATTAAATAAAATTATTTTAATTATAAAAGATAAATATAATAATGATAATAATGATTTAAAAAAATTAAATAATATATGTTTAACAAATATTAAAAATTATTATGTTAATAAAAAAACAGATAATGTTAAAAATAATTTAGAAACAATACCAGAAGAAAAAGAAAATAATATTCATAAATCAATTACAGAAGAAACTAAATTAGAAGATAATTTATTAGATTTGAAAATTAAGGAACTTGAATTTTTAAGAGATGAACAAATACCTGACTATAATATCGAGGATGATTATACTATTAATAATAAAATAAGTAGTGATGTTTCAGGAAATACTATTATTAATTATAATTCTTCAAAAAAAGAGGAAAATATTTTTTATAAAACATTGTTAATTTCTTCTATTAATAGAGATTGGTCTTTAAATCCTTTTCGCAATAATATTAATTTTGATACTAAATTATTTAATTTTAATGAATATAAATATTCTTGTTATGGTTTATTATTACCAAGTTACGTTTCTGATTTAACCCCTATTATTAAAATGAATATTAAAAATAATGTAGATGATATTTTTTACAATTTTGTTTGTACTACAAATAATAAAAATAATTGGAATATGTTGAATACAAATGATAATGTTGATATTATTTTAAATGAAAAATTTTTTAATATAACTTTTTATAATTATACTAATAATGTTTTAGATTTAGGCAATGATAATATTAAAATAAATAATATTAGTAATTATGATTATCACGGTAAAGATTGTGTTAAACTATGTATTAATTATGATTATTTTAATATTAATAATAACTTATTTAATATTAACGATATTATTTCTATTAAATTAAATAATAATAAATATTTTAACGCTAAAATTATTTATATTCAACAAGTTAGTAATAATTTTGAATTAATAATTATTAATAATAATAATATTATTGATTATATTGATAATAATTCTACTATTATGATATGTAAAAATCAATTTAACTTAATGTTAAAATATTATGTTAAATAAATTATAATTGAACTAAATACATATATTATTAAAGTTATTATATCTAATTTATATTTATAATCTATTTTTTCTTCTTCTGTTAATTCATCTGTATTTCTATTTTTTATGTTACTATCTACACTATATATAAAATAGTATATAATTAATATAAATAATATAAATAACGTTATATGAGAAAATATATTAGTGCCATTTATATGTAAATTTAAATAATTAAATAATATTCGTAATTTATAATCATCCATATTAATGAATATTAAAAATCCAAATAATATTATAATATATAATGCTGTATACATAAATAATAAATATTTAAATTGTGTTACATTATTATTATTTAATAAATAATCGCATATATATAATGATAATTGTCTTATAACAAATAATAATATTATAAATATTATTTTGTCTGTTGAACTTATATCTAAAACTACTTCTGGATTTAAATCATTTCTTTTTATTGAATTATAGAAATCACTATCAACTTCTTTTCTTAATTTTGTATTTCTTTTAATATCTTTTATATATTGATTCCATATTCTATTAAATATATTATCAAATGAATTATAATTTACTTCTTCACCACTATTATTTGTAAAACTTACATTTTTAACTTCTGCCGGTTCTAATTTATTTTCAATATCATCTAATTTTTGATTTATTGGTTTAGATACTTTAAATTTATAATCATCAAATATAATTGAATTGTGTAATATTTTTAAATCTTTTATTAAATCATTATTATTAAATTCTTTTTGTAAATTATTAAATTCTCTTAATAAATTTTTAATTTCTAATAAATTTTCTTGATTATTTCCATCTCTATTATGGTCTTCAAATGAATAATTAAAATCTCGATAATGATCATTACTACTATTATTTATTTTATTTATTAAAGTATTATATTTATTATCATATTCAGACTTATATTTTTTAATATATTCATTAAAATCTACTATTTTATTATAAACATCACGAAATTTTGTTTTAAATTTATTGCTTATTATCTCTAATATATTATCTAAATATTTAATATTGCTTATTTTATCACTTTTATCATCATAAATTATATTATAATTATTTATTAATAATGTTTTTAGTTCACTTATAATATCAAGTAAACTTTCTGTTGTTTTTAGTAGTCCATTTGTACCATTAAATGTTTTATCAATTAAATTATTACTATCTAATAATGCATTATCTATAATTTCAATATTTTTGTTATATATTTTACTTAAACTTGAATATAAATCTCTACTTATTTTTCCATCATCTATTTTAATATCTATTTTATTATATTTTTCTACATTTTTATCCAAATGTTTTATTAAATTATTTAATCCATCATATTGATCATCCCAATATTTATTAAATGATTTATTTAATTCTATTAATTCAGTTCTAAATTTTGAAACTTTTGTTACTACTATCTGTTTATTTGTTTCATTATTTTCTACTATATTATCTGTTTCTGTTTCTTTTTTATTACCTCCACTCATAAAATTATTGCTAAATTCTCTTTCATCACTTTCAAATTCTCTTTTATTATCTCTAAAACTATAACTTTCTTTTCCAGTATCACTTTCAGTATCAGTATCACTTTCTGTATCCACATCACTTTTATTTTTTTCTATACTAGCACTTTTTTGCAGCAACATTATATTTGTTTTTCCATCTATTTTTTCTTTCATATATTTTAAATATTTATTTAAATTATCTTTATTATCTAGTGTATTGCTTGATGTTATGATAGATATATATGTATTTACTAACTCTTCTAAATTATTTTTTTCTTTTTCTATTTTAATTCTTTTGGAGTTTATAGAATTTTGAAAATAAGGATATAAATAATTGTTATATATTTTTTCATTTTTATTTCCCTTTAAATCACTAATAAATTTTGTTAATTCTTCCTTATTTTTATTATATTCATCTACTTTATTTTTTTCTGCTGTTAATTTATTAATTTTATTTTCAATTTGTTCTTTTTTTTTTATTATCAGTTTCATCTTTTAATTCCGTATTTAATTCTTTTAATTCATTTATTAAATCTTTGAATTTAGTTTGATCATAATATTTTTCTATATCGGATAATTTTTCCTTTTTATTTAAATAAATTGAATTTCTTAATAATTCATTTATTAATAAATCGCGCATTGGCTCTTTTGTAGCCATATTTTTTAATATACTCTAAATAAATTAAATATAAACTTTTTTAATAATTTAATGCTATTATTGATGTAAATATCCACGATACAAAACTATATTTATTTAATAAATTTTTAGCATCTTTTATTTTTTTATAATCATAATCTAAATTATTATCACTTTCTTTTGATGATTTTAATATAATCGGTATTGATGCAAATAATAATATAAATAATATATGTACTAAAATACGTCCATTTCTTTTAATAGTTTCACCTGGTATTATATAAAAATAATATAATACATTTGCTAACATACTAAATCCCGTTTTATCATTTAATACACTTGATGTATTATAATTATATGTTATATTTACTATTACTACTATTAACAATAATAATATTATATATATTGCTGTATATAATATAAACATATTTTGTAATGTTGATATATAACTTGTATTTAAAGACCATTCAACTATTGTTAATGATATTAAACGTATTATAAAGGTTATTACAACAAATAATATTTTATCTTCTTTATTTACATTTAAACTTTTTGTTGGATTTACAATATCATCTATCTCATTTAAAATATTATTATATTTATTTAATTTTTCTTTTTCTTTTAAATTATTATCCTTCTCAACATTATATAATTTTTCTGAATAATTATATAAATTATCTTTTCCTCCTCCTTTTATTAACTTTCCACCACTTTTATCTATATTATATATATTTGATATATCTTCTAATAATTCTTCATTGCTACCGCTATCAAATTTTTCAGAAAACTTTTTTTGTAATAAGTTTTTTATTTTTTTACTTAATTCTACCGCATTTTCCTTTTTAATATCTATATTATCATCTCTTGTTAATTTATCATATAATGATACTAATTTATTAAATTGTTTATCTTCTTCTATCGCATTATCTTCTATATTTTTTAATGAATACATAAATTTTTTTAACACATTCGGGTCTTTTTCTAATATTTTTGTATATCTTTTATAATATGCATATCTTCTTGGATTTAAATTTTTAACGGTTTTATCTGGTAAAACTAAATAAGACAATAATATATCTGTAAATTTATTTTTACTTATATTATCTGGTTTTAAATCAGTTGTTTTTTGAATTTTCATTAAAAAATTATCATTTATTGACTTACTCATAAAAGTTATCACTCCTCTTTATGTAATAACATAAAAAAAAAATCTTAAAAATATTTTCCTGTTATAATTAAACTATATAATATAGCTATTAATAATAAAATTCCTATAACTATTAATATAAATTTAGAATAAAACGCACCTAATAATTGTTGTATAAATTTTAATAACAACAATAATATAATTCCCCATACTATTAATAATATATACATTATAACTTTCATATTATTATTATTATACGGTTGCCAATCTGCTTCCATATTTCTTATTAAATTAAATAAATTTGTTAAATTACTACATTTTACTTTATTATCATTATTATTATCACAAGAATATTCCGTATCTGGACTTATTTTTTCTATTATATTTTTCTTATTATCAACAACCTTTATAAAAAAATTTATATTATCTAATGTATCATTTTTACTATCATAATTAAATGGAAAATATACAACTGGTAAATTTTTTATTGGCAATTTATTAATATCTTCAATATTTTCTAAATAGTCATTATATTCTTCTGAATTACCTATTAGATATATTTTTTTCATTTTTATCTATTACTATTATCTAATATATTTTATTAATATTATACCTAATATATAACTTGTTATTAATAATATTAATAAATAATTTGTTTTTTTACTATTATTTAATGCCACTAATGACATATTTTTATTTGTTGTTTTATTATTTATTTCTATCATTTTATTATATATTTCTATATTATCATTATTATATTTTTCCGTATCATTATATAATTCATCTATCATATTTTCTAATTCGTTTTCCGTTTGATTTTTTACAATAATACTTACCTCTTTTATCATTTCATTATTTTCTTTAAAATTCTTTAACAATGGTATTAAATCATTATTATCATTATACATTTCTATAAAATTATCTATATCATTTATATTATTTTCTAGTAAATTTTTAATATCTTTTTTTGCATTGTTTTTATCAACTATTTTTAATTGACATTTATCTGTAAATATCTGCTCAATATCATTATTGCAAAAATGTCTTTTTATTTTATAGTAATTATCATTTATTTTTTTTATATTTTCTAATAATTCACTATTTGTATTTTTCTTTTTTTCGTTATAAGGATATATTATATTTTTAATATATTTTTCCTTATTTACATTATTATAATTATTTATAATATAATTAGTTATATTATAACGATTTACTACATTATTTGTTAATATTATATTTAATTAAATAAAAAATTCATCTATATTTTTTATATAATTATTTATATATTTTATTATACTGTTTTTAAATTTTATTGGCGGCAATTCACCTTCAGTATAATCATTATTTAAATATATCAATATTTCTTCTATTGTTAAATTATTTTTTATTTCCGATAATAAATATAAATTATAAACAATTAATTCTATATATTTTTTTATTATATTATTTACTATATCATCATATTCACTTTTTTTATTATTACTATTTGCATATATATCTATTTCTTCTAAAGTTAAATAATCTAATTTATCTTTGTTATTATAATATTTATTTAATATTACAGTATGATATAATGATTTTAAAATTATTGATTTGATTTTATCTTTAAATTGTGCTAAATTTACTTTAAAATCACTATATTCTTTTTTTTCTAATATTTCATAATAAATCATATTAATTATTTCATCTTTATTTTTATTAAAACTTTTATTTTCTATTTCTTTTAATAATTTATCTAATAATTTATTGTTACTAAATATTAATGTATTTTTTATTAATGAATATACTTTTTTATAATTTTCTAAATTACAATTTTCTTTATATTCTCCTCTACCATAAAATATATTTATTGAATTATTTTTTATCATATTGTTAAAATTATAATTATATTCATCATTATTTTGTTTTATATTTGGATATTTTATTATATTGTTTAATTCTTTTGTATATAAATTTCTATTTAATAAACTATTTATTATTATTGATACAATTCCGTCTGCAACATTTTTTGGTATATTATTTTTATTTTTATATTTTAAATATTCATCTTCTATTATTGGATTAAATTTATAATTTACATCATTTAAATGCTGTTTGTAAATATTATTTGGATATTGTATTACATATTTATTTAATAACGTATTATAGTTTATTGTACTATTTATTATAAATAAAACAATAAATAAACATAATAATGGTATTAATGTTTTATCTTTAATATTATTTAGTAAAAATTTATTATAATATATTTTTGTTATTATATATTCTATTATAAATAATGATATTATAAATATTAATATTATAAATATTAATCCTGATATATCTCTTCTATAATTTGTATCTGTTTCTATAATTATTTTATTTTTTTCTAGTATTTCTGTTGTAACTTTGTTATTATTATTTACTTTATCTTTTAAATTATCTATTTCTTTTATAACTGTTTTTATTATTATATTTATAATACGTTTTTTTTCATTTACATCAATATCTAAAACTGTTGTATCATATATTTCATTATATATTTTTGTTATATTTACATTGTTTAAATGACTATTTATAATATTTCTAACTATCTTATCATAATCTATATCATATTTGTCTATCAATATAATATTTATTTTTTCTATTATTTTATTTATTTTATCATATCTAACGTCTTCTAATTTATTTAATTCTCTTGGTAAATTTTTATTTACATTTATTTTGTCTCTACTTAATGTTGGATCAACATCCACTATTTTTTCAATTTTATTAATATATTTATTATGTTCATTTATCCCAAATATATTTTTTATGTATTTTATTACAATATTATTATCACTGTCATTATTATTTAATATTATATTACTTTTATTATAATTATATAGTATTATAGTATTTGTAATATAGTATAATGTAAATAGATATATAACTGTATAAAATATAAATGTAAATATTTCTGTATATTTATCACTATTAATTTCATTTTCAAATTTGGGCAATTCACTATATTTTATTTTTAATAAAACTAAAATTAATGTTACGAATAATAGAGGTTTTAATTTTTTAAATTCCCCTTTATCATTAAATGGTGATATATTTTCTTTTTTTATTAAATAAAATGTCATCATTATAATTGGATATAACATTGTTAATGAACATATTAATATTATTAAAAATATATATAATTTACTAAATAAACTATAAGAAACAGATGAATCAATTTTACCAAATATATTATATATTAAATAGGATAAATTAAATGAAATAACTATTGTAAATATAATTGATATAATAAGTATAAGTGTCATATAATTATTTTTATTTGTAAAGTCATCATTATTTGTATTTAATAAAACATTGAAACGACTTGTTTCATATTCAAAATATTCATTATTACATAATTTATTTAATATTTTACCATAATCATACGATTTTTGATATTTAATTGTTGTTTTTGTTAATCTATATAACTGTTGAAATATTATTATTATAGCAGTTATATATAGTATATAACTAGTATATAATTTTAACATTTTTGTCCTATTTAATAAATTAAAATAAAAAAAAACTTATCTTATTGTATATAAACATACATATATTATAATATATATTAATACTAATAACATTACCATATAAGTAATATTGTCAGTTTCTTTTTTAATTTTTTTAGAATATTCTACATCCATTAAACTATCAGTATTTAATTTAATATCATTATTTGATATATTTTCAGTAATTTTAATATTAAATAATATATTATAAAATTTTTTATAATTATTTATAAACATATTATATTCTGTTTCATAATTTATTTCATCTATAAATTCATTATAATTTAACTTATATAATTCTGTACCTTCTAAACCATTTAATACTTTTCTTTGTATTATAACAATATTATTTATTAATTCTCTATTTTTTTCATCATATTTTGTATTTTCTAAATTTAATTTCTTTACATATTCATTATAAAATAATATTTTATTATTTAATCCTTGTATATGTTTAATATAATCTTTTGATATATCATTCATATCAAAATCATATATATTTTGAGTATTTTTAGAGAAGTATTTAATTGCCTCTATATTTTCATTTATGTCAATTTTATATTTTTCATCAAAATTAATCATATCATTTACAATATCATCATTTAAAGAATTGTCTATTATATTATTATTTATTTCATGATTATTTATTGTTCCTTTTAATATTATTATTAATTTAGTTAATTTTTCTACATATTCTGTTAATCTTTTATCTTCTTTATCTAAAGTAATTAATTCTTTAATCTCTAATTTATTATATTTATTTTTATGTTTTAATATAACATTATGATTAAAATAAAATTGTAATATTATATTTGCCATTAAATCTTGTAATTTAGAATAATTTTCTGTAACTTCTAATTTTGATTCTTCTTTTTTATTTATTAAACTATTAAGATTTATAGGTGTTAATTCTGAATTTTGAGTATCATTTAATAAGTTATAATTATATTTTATGTAATTTGTTAATTTATTTGTTTTACTGTAATCATCCATATTATAATCATTATAACTTGATAATAAATTATTAATATTTTTAAATCGATTACTTATTATATTTTTGTAATTTGTTACAAATTTATTTATTTTTTCTGTATGATTTTTATCCAATATATAATTTTCTCCATAAAATTGTTGTTTTAATTTTATATCTGTTATAGTTATTTCATTATTATTTATTATTTCATATTCACTTTTATATATTAAATAGTATAATTCTTGAGTTTCTATTATATAATTAATATATTCATCTATAATACTATCTATTAGTATTTCATACTTTTTAATTTTAATAGTTTCTATATCTGCTAATAATAATTCTCTGTCTTTTTTCGTATATGGTAATATAGTATCAATCTCTTTTGTTAATTTATTATTATTTTTTATATTGTTATTAAAATCCAATTTATTTTTTCCTAAATAATTTTTTTTATTTATTATATTATTTATGGAAAAATATATTTTATATTTTAATATTAATTTATATGTATCATAATACTCCTTTTTATTTTTATTATATGCCTCTATTTCTGCTACAGGTGAATATAAAAATATATTTTTAATTATATCATAAATTATATATCTATTTACAAAAGAACATTGTTTATTATCATTATTTGTATAAAATATATTTCTATTTTTATTTTTATTATTTAAATAATAAATAATATCATATTCCTTTAAGTTATTATATTCTATTTTATCATTTTTGTTATTTAATGTATATTTAAATTCTGGTGTTATATCAATTTCTTCTATATATTTTTGTTTTTTATTTAGTATATTGTAAAATATATCATTATAAAGTATTAATAATATACTATTTGCTATATTTTTATCTACACTTTTACTAATTTTATATTCTATATTATCATTGCTTAAAATATTAGTAAAATTACTATTTATATCAAATAAATGTTGTTTATATAATTCTAAAGGATTATATATTATATTATTATTTATTTCTGTATTTACATTTTTTGTAGCATTTATAGTTACAAATATTACAAATAATGCGATTAATGGTATTAATATTAAATTATATAATATATTTACATCATAACTTTTAAACAAATAACTATCTGTATTTTTCTTATAAAATAATTCATCAAATAAAGTTCCAATATTTATTTCTTCTTTATAATATTTTAGTAATACATTTGATTTATTTATTATTAATAATATTAAAATAAATAATATAACTATTTCTATATAGTATATATATATATTAAAATTATAATAATCATCCAGATATATACTATTATAATAGTGTTTTAATCCAAAAATATTTAATAAATAATTTACAAATATATTTTCTTCTTTATTATTTTTTACATTATTATATTTTAATTGTGTTATTTTATTGATATAAAAATCCAAAATTTTATTTGTATAATGAATTACTGATAAATATATTACTATCAATGTTATTAAAAATACGTTTGAAAATATTTTATTATTATTTTTAAATAAAATGTAAATATATAATAATATATATCCATATAGTATATAATTTAGTATTTTTTTATCAAATTCCTTTTTATCTATTTTTAATCCTGTTATTAATGGTATATATATTATTGATAATAGACACATTACAAGTGTTAATATATTATAAAATGTTGGACTATTTGTTTCTTTTTTAGTTTTTTGTATTTCTATATACATTACATAAGTTAATAATAAACTAAATAATATACTAAATATAGTGCTTAATGCTATAATTAATATATAATTATTCTTATTATTATTGTCATTTTTCATAATATTTTCATCTAAATTATTATATAATTGGTAACGTGATGTTTCATATTCATTATTATTATTTTTGCATATTTTTTTTAAATTATTACCATAATTATGTAAATTTACATAATTATATGTAAATTGTGTTAGTAATATAATTTGAATAATAATATAAGATGTAATTATTATTGTTGTTATTAATATTATTATTTTTTTTATATTAACTAATTCAACATTACTTAATAAATAGTTATCATATGTTGAACTTATCATATGTCCTTAATAAAAAGTTATAAAATAATTTGATAAAATAATCTTTAATATAATTATGAATAATACTTTTAAAAGATGTCATACAAACTTGTATAGAATGCAATTTGATAATTCAACAAAAAATGAAAACAGATTATTAAATATGAAATATATTAAATATACTTATAATTATAATAATACTGAATACTATTATTTATCTAAAACATTTAGTGATAAAAAAATTATATATCTTTTATTTCCTGCTTTTCAAAGTTATATGAAATTTAAATATAATATTAGTATATATTCTTCTTCTGATGAAATTTTTATAATTGAATATAATAGTGGTAGAAAGGTAATACATATTTTAGATAAAAATAAGCAAAATATACAAAATTCTGTTGAAACTAAATTATGGTCTGGACCATCACTTAAAAGAGATTATGAATTTGCTTTAAGTAATAATTTTGAAGTATATTATGCGTTTTGTGTTAATAATTATATTAAAAATAAACTATTATCTTTTCAACAAAAATATTTAACTTTAAATACAATATTAAATGAATCAAATATTATCGTTTTATTTGGCGAAGATAATAATTACTTTAATACTTTAGATAGTTGGTTAAAATTCTCATTATAAAAAAAGTACATTTCTTAAAAAAAATAAAAATTTATAAAAAGTTTTATAAAATTTAAAAAAAATAAAGAAATGTACTTTTTTTATCCTCTTAAATAAATATAGAATAACAATATATACATTATAAATAAAATAAATAATAATAATATATAATTCTTACTATTCAGTATTGTATACAAATAATGTAGTAATATTATTAACAATATTATATAAATTATTAATAATAAATTAGTATTTCTATTTAATATTAATGGTGTTTTTATTTCATTTGTATTATTAAATAACAAATTTTTATTTTCTAAATAATATTCTACATAATTAATATCTTCTTTATCGCCAATCTGTGTTTTTATTTTATTATTTATTAAATCATAACTATCTAATTCATTTAAATAATATTTATTATTATCTAATATTACATACATATTATCGAAATAGTCTTTAAAAAAATAGGGTGATAATTCATTTAATGTAATATATTTTACAAAATCTAGTTTTTTATATGCCTCTATTTTTTTATTATTAATCTCTAATGAATTACTTATATTATAAATATTTGATATATTAAATGATAAAATTTCATCGAATGTTTTATCATTATTTAAATCTTTATTGTAATACTGCAATTGTTGATTTAATATATTATTATCATTATCTAAATATAATAAAGAGTTTAATATTTTATATATTTTACTATATCGATAATAATAATTACTAGTATCTGTTTTATTATTTTCAATAGTTTTTAATTCTATATTAATATTATAATTAATATAACTGTATATTGTATATAATAAGAACAATAATATTACAATTTTATTTTTTTTTTTAATTAAATATAAAACTAATAATACAATTATTAATATATTTATTATATTATATGTAACTTTATATTTATATATACTATTATTATATTTACTATTTTCTAAATAATTATATAAATTATATCTATATGTTTCATATTCATATAAAGCATTATTTGTATCTTTACATTGCATACTTGATAAATTTAGATAATCATTATTCCATTTTATTTTTACTAAATTAATTATATTTATTGTTAATAATATTAATATTATTATAAATATAATAATTTTAATCATATCTTCACCTTAAATTATAATATTATTTTTATTTTAACTTATATTTAATAATTCTGTTATATCATTTATATTACTAGTATTTTGTATTACAACATAAATAATAATACCTACAAATATAGCAGATAATAACAATGAAATTATAAAATACCAACCTAAATTTATTACAAAATTTTCATAATCAAAATAACTATTCGCTATATTTATTTTTTCATTTAATATTGCTATTTTATTATTAACTTCCTTTCTTATATTTTCGGCCCTTTCAATATTGGTTATATTTTTAATAGTAGTAAATTTATAGTAAGAAATTAGTTGATTTCGATTTTTATTTGTTAATAAAGAAAAATATGTATCTGTATTATCTAATATTTGCTCTTTATCTGCCATATTTTGTTTAAAATTATCAGTGTTGTAAAAGTAATTTATTATTTTATCTTTTATATTTTTATTAGATGAATATAAATGTTTTATTAATACATATATTAATATATTTTTAATTATAAAATTATCATCCTTTTCACTATTATTTATATAATCTATTACTTTTGTTTCTATTAATTTTGTATTATCTATATTATTATATAATAAATTCGCATAATTTTTATCAATATCATTATTATTATCCATCTGTTTTATTTTATTTATTTCTAAATCAATATGCATTATCGAAACATATGTTGTTAAATAAATACTATATGCTTTCATAAACATATATTTATATATAATCATATTTAACACAATATAAACAAAACATATTAATGCCAACTGTATTTGTATATTAAATAATTTTTGTTTTCCAAATATATTTAAATCAACTTTTGTTTCAGGATTTGATGAAGCTGTTACAAATGATATTACTATAAATAATATAAATGTTAAAATAACAATCATTAAGAATGTTAAATATAATTTAATATTCATAAAATTTAATCTCATATTTAAAAAAATATTAAATAATGGTTCGGTATTTTTCTTTTCATTGCTATTTTTTATTTCTAATTCTTTATTTACCATTATTTTAATTTCTTCCATTTTTTGTTTTTTATCAATATCTGTAATCTGCTCTTTATTTTGTGTATCTTCCCAATCCTTGTAATATATATCTACTAATTTTTCCTTATCATTATCTAATATATCTAGTATATTATCCTTATTTTTATCTTTACCATAAAATTCATCTAATACTGTTGATAATTTTGTTAAACTATCAGAAGTTGTATTTGTTTCATTAAAAGATGAAAATATTGAAGGTATATTACAAGTATTTACAAATACTATGTAAGATAGTAGTTTATATCTAAATGTATCTTTTGTTAATAAATTATTATGATGTATTTTTCCAATGTCTTCAAAACATTTTGTTATAAATTTTATAACATTTAAAATATTTATTATAACTGTTATAATACATAATACTAATATACTAAAAAATATTATATTATATATAATCATTGTTATTTTATTTAACATTTTTGTATCTAATTCTAAATTTCCACCTATTGCTGAAAATGCATCAGTTTTATTTTGAATATTTGTATCTTTACTATGTTTTTGTGTTGAAGTTCCATCTTCATTTATTTGTGATTCACTATTAAAATATTGACCAGTATCATTACTATTCATATTAGATATACCTCCATCCATTTCTGGTTGATTAAAGTTACTATCCATTTCTGGTTGATTAAAGTTACTATCTATTTTTGGCGAATTAAAATAACTATTTATATTATTAATTATTTTTTGTATTTCTTCATTTATTATATCACACGATTTTTGTAAAATTACACCTTCATTATCTTGTGACTTTATATAATAATCATTATCATCTACCGTTATTTTATATATATCTTTATTACTTAATTTTTTTCCAAATATAGAATCATTTTTCGTTTTATCCCATTCATCTTTTTCTAATATTATAATTTCACTTCCACCGCTAAGTTCTGCTCTTTCTTTAATTTTTTTTATTAAAATATCCTTAACAGTTTTATTATTCAGTTCCTTTATGTTTTGACCATTAACTTCGTCTAAACTTAATATTTCCCATAATAATAATTTATCATTTTTATGTTGAAGTTCTTTTATTATATTTTCTAAAGAAGTTATTATATTATTTATATTTGTATTTTTATCTAATTTTTTTAGTTCATTTATAAAATAAATTACTTTAGTTATTAACATATTCCCTTCATTAGATGTTAATATTGGTTTATTCCAATCTAAACTTGAAGAACCACCTTTAAATACTAAGTTATTGATATAACTTATTGGTATATTTAAATACATAATTTTTGGTTTTGGGTCTTGTGCATTTTCATAATATATTTTTACTAGAAAATCTATTTTGTCAGTATTTTTTAAGTTATATTTTTTTATTATATTATTTATAACACCCTTTATCTTATTCGCATCATTTAATTTTAATGATATTTCTTCATTTAAATATTTTACGCGGTCAACTAATATATTATTTACATTTGTAATATTTAGTGATTTAATTAAATTATGATTTTTATTTAAAACAATATGATTTGTATTATTTTGAGAAGCACCTTTATTATCATATATATATTCGCCTGGATAAATAAATAATTTATTTGTACTATTTAAATTTTGAGCTGTAAAGGTTACTGGTTTTGAATAACTTGTATTTTTTATTACTTGTGTTCTTTTTAAATTTTCATTTTCCTTAAGTAATTCCTGTATTTTAGACTCATTATTTTGTGATAATTTAGTAATTTTATTTTGTAATTCATCTATAGATGTTTTGTGTTTTTCTTCTAAATTATTAATTGTACCTAATTTTTCATTTAATTCATTTTGTAATTTTGTTATTTTATTTGTATTATCATTATTTTGATTTTCTAAATTTAATTTTTCTTTTTCTAATTCTTGTATTTTTATAATATTCTCATTATTTTGATTTTCTAAATTTAATTTTTCTTCTTGTATTTTATCAGAATTATCACTCTGTAATTTATTTTCTAATTCTTGTATTTTTATAATATTATCATTATTTTGATTTTCTAAATTTAATTTTTCTTTTTCTAATTCTTCTATTTTATGTGAATTATCACTCTGTAATTCTTGTATTTTGCTTGCATTATCATTATTTTGTTTTTTCAAATTATCAATTTCTATTAGTTTTTCATTTAATTTACTTTTATTATCATTTAATTCTTTTTCTAATTCTTCTATTTTATCTAGATTATCATTAGAATTTTCTATTAATTTTAGTTTATTTTCTAATTCTTGTATTTTTTCAATATATTCTAAACATTCATTTATAGTTTGAGTTTTATAGTATTCATCAAAACATACAAGTTTTTTATCTATAAAAAAATTTTTTAATTCATGTAATATATTATCTTCTTGTGACGATGTTTCTGTTGCTTGAGGTGTATATATTGGTTCATCATCTTTTTGTGATTCATTTAAAGGTTCCAAACCATTTTTGTTAATATCTTCATCTATCGCATCACTATTTGGTGAAGTTTTAGTTTCTTCATCTATCGCATCACTATTTGGTGAAGTTTTAGTTTCTTCATCTATCGCATCACTATTTGGTGAAGTTTTAGTTTCT
>MDTA01105171.1_pt1 | contig 29749 bp, 30 predicted proteins | sample 811151 | NCBI WGS metagenome assembly MDTA01 (sample SAMN05326648, study PRJNA326480) | marine metagenome | isolation source: seawater | place: Indian Ocean: South | collected 2010 | reverse complement strand
TCGCACTTTTGCTGTATAGGCTTTTTTCTAAAAATTTTTAAAAGAACAATTACAAAAATTACTACTAGAAAATCTTTGAAAAGAGATAAAAAACTAAAATTTATCTCAAATTTTCCAATTTTATAATTAAATTTTGATGATAATATTTGTTTAGCTTTAAATGATAAAACTTCAGCTGGGCATTCAAAAAGATCACCATAATTCCTTATTAGCGAATAAAAGCTTTCTTGATTAACATACTTTTCAGTAGCCTGCTTAATTGATAAAACATTTTGATACGCATCCCTTTTTTTATCTATTTGAAAATTATTAATACCCTCCATAAATTATTAGTTAAAAAAATCCTTTTTTTTAATACCTAACAACTTATTTTTATGAATAATTTCACTTAGTTTAAAACTGTTATTATCGTCAATATCTATAGATAGAATGGGATTTACGAAAAAAAATTTTGGTTTTTTTCCAACACAAGAACCCCATTTAACCATATTTTTTCTTTTAAGAATATTGATTACGAATGACAATGAAACTAGAGGATCTAGGTCTTGAGATCGCGGCCAAGGAGATCTCTCAAAGTTAACTCTTTGATTTTTGTAAAAAAAGTTTTGCTTATTTTCTACAGCACTTAATAAACAATCAAATTTTTTTGGCATCTTTGAATAAATTTTAGCGGCTTCATTATAAATTTCATGACCCGAAAGCGGATTAGTAACATTTATCCAGGCAATATTTTCTCCTTCAATTTCTGATGCGATATAAGAATAAACTTCACTCATGGGAACCTTAGATGTAGAATAATATGGATCTCTGTAATGTATATCCAAATTATTTTTTTGCGCAATTTTAAGAACTTTTTCGTCTTCAGAGGAAACAATTATTTTACTAAAACATTTGGACTTTTTTATTTGACTTATCTTTAATTTTAACAAATTCGAATTTCCAAACTTCCTTAAATTCTTTTTTTTTACTCTTTCAGAATTTCCTTTTACTGGAATTAAAGCAACGATATCTTTTTTTGTGTTTTTCATTTAAACCAAAACTTACTCATAGATTAATTTCTTTATTCCCTCTTTTAAAGAAATATATTTTTTAAGTTTTATCTGTTTTCCTTCTCGTAATTTATAAGTAAAAGGATTTACCTTATAATTGTATTTCCTTTTATTAGATTTTGAATATTTTATTTTAATTTTCGGTAATTGTGATTTAATTAAATGTAACAAGTTTTTAACAAGAATCTTTTTGTCCCCAACAATATTGAAATAACAATTTTCATATTTCTTTTTTAACGACAAATAGACAATTTTAGCAACATCTTTAACATGTATGTAATTCCTGATTTCATCACCTTTTGTATCTCTAAATATTTTAGACTTTTCTTTTGCATCATTAATATATTTTTGTACTGTATTAAATTTATTTGCCCTGTCTCCATAAACAGTTCCAAATCTTAATATAACGTATTTAATGTTAAATTTTTTACACAATCTTTCTATTATCATTTCTGAGGACAGTTTAGTTGTACTATATATACCTCCTTGTTCACTAATTGCATAAATTGAACTAGCGAAAATAATTTTTTTAATTTTATTCTTTATACATATTTTTAAAATATTAATTGTAGTAAATATATTATTATGCAATGCATTAAATGGATCATGATTTGCTTCATTTAAATCTGCAGTAGCACCGAAATGAAAAATTGTATCAACATTTTTTGATGCTTTAATTAGCTGTTTTAAATTATTTAAATTTCCTGTAATCATTTTTTGATTTTGACAAATATATTTTGACTTCTTCTTATCAAACAAAATCACCAAATGACCCTTTTCTGCAAGATAGTCAGACACATGACTTGCAATAAACCCCGAAGCGCCAGTGACTAAAAATTTTTTTTTCATTAATAGTATTTTGTAATTTGTACTTATTTATTAATATTATTATCAATAAATACTTTACAGTTCAATAAATGAACGCTAGTAATAGTTAAATTGGCTTGATTTATGCAATAAAAAAATTTTAATTATGTATAATTACTGTTGTATAAGATCAATTTCAAATAATTACTAGATATTAAAATAAATTGATGAAAAAAAAAAATATCAGAATTATCCCTAAGCTTGATATTAAAAATGGTAATTTAATTAAAGGAATTAACTTAGAAGGTTTAAGAGTTTTAGGAAATCCAATATTATTTGCAAAAGATTATTATAATCAAGGGGCAGATGAAATTATATATCTTGATAGTGTAGCCTCTTTATATGGTACTAACAACTTAACATCTTTTATTAAAGACACCGCAAAAGAAATTTTTATCCCGATGACTGTTGGTGGAGGAATAAGAAATTTGAACGACATTGAAAGAATGTTAAAAAATGGAGCAGACAAAGTTTCTATAAACAGTGCTGCAATCAAAGATATTAACTTTATTAGGAAAGCTTCAAGAGTTTTTGGAAGTTCCACTATTGTTTCTAATATTGAGTGTATCAAATTAAAAAAAAAATATTTTATTTCAAAAAATAATGGGAGAGATTTGGTTAAAGTAAATCCAATATTATGGGCAAAAAAACTTGAGGACGCTGGCATTGGAGAAATAATTGTTACTTCAGTTAATTTTGATGGATTGCAAGAGGGTTTTGATATTCCTTTAACATCAAAAATATCAAAACGTGTAAAAGTTCCAATAATCGCCTCAGGTGGAGCAGGAAGTTTTAAGGATGTTCTAGATGTAATAATAGAATCAAACATTCAAGCCGTTTCAGTGTCATCTTTTTTTCATTATGATATTTGTACAAAGTTTGATTATAAAAGAGCTAGAATTGGTAATTACCATTTTTTAGAAAATTTAAAAAAGAAAAATTCAAATAATAATTTAAAAAAACTTAAAATTTTTTTAAAACAAAAAGGTATAGATGTTAGATAGAGAAATCAAGGTAGGCATAATTGATCTTGGAATTAATAATATTCAAAGTATTTCTAATGCTTATAAGACGATCGGGTGTAAAGTTCAAATAATAAAAAAAAAACAAAACTTTAGTAATTTAAATTTAATAATACTTCCTGGAGTAGGGTCTTATAAAAAAGGAATGCAAAAACTCAAGTTATTAAATATTGAAAAAGATTTAAAAAATTTTTTATCAAGAGGTCCTAAGAATATTGTTGTTGGAATCTGTCTTGGTATGCAATTATTGTTTGATCAAAGTTTTGAATTCGGAAGAACTAAAGGAATGAAATTAATTAAAGGAGATGTTCTACCTTTTAATTTAAAGAAATGTAAAATAATACCTCATATGAATTGGAGCAAATTAATAAAAATAAAAAAAGACAAAATTTTTAACGAATTTGATAAAAAAAGTTTTTATTTTGTTCACTCTTTTTATTGTATTCCATTTGATAAGGAAACTATAATTGCAAAAACATACCATGGTAACTTTGATTTTGCTTCAATTGTAAAAAAAAAAAATTTAATAGGTTTACAGTTTCATCCTGAAAAAAGTGGTGAAGATGGTCTTAAAGTATTAAAACAAATAAATAAACTTTTATGAGATTAAAAACATTTTTTGGGTTACCTAGAAAAGTTATATTCTGTAAAAAAAGTTTGATATCTAATCAAAGACCCAATTCTGCAATTGAGTTTAATACAAACAAAAAACAAAAAAAAAAAACTCTTTACATAGATAAAAATGGCATTTCTGACTCTTGGAAATACTCAAGACTCAAACATAGAATTAATTATGAACACAGAGAAAAAAAACTTTTAAAATTGTTAGAAAAACATAGAGGTAAACACGGTGAATATGACTGCATAGTTCCAGGTAGTGGCGGAAAAGACAGTTGTTACGCGTCCCATATTTTAAAAAATAAATATGGAATGAACCCTTTAACTGTAACTTGGCCTCCCATTTTATATACAGATTATGGTTATAAAAACTATAAAAATTGGTTAAGTACAGACGGATTATCAAACGTCACCCCTAAAAGAGATGAGTTCACAATGAAATATTTAACAAAACTAGCTATTCTTAATTTGATGCACCCATTTCAAACATTTATTTTGGGCCAGAAGATTTTTGCAACAAAAATTTCAATAAAATATAAAATTCCGTTAGTTTTTTTTGGAGAAAATGAAGCTGAACATGGAAATCCTATAGCTGATAATAATAAATCAATAAGAGATAATTCATATTTTACTTACAAAAACTTTAACAAAATTTATCTAGGAGGAGTAAAAATAAAAGATTTAATAAATGAACATCGTCTCAAATATAAAAATCTAAAAATTTTTTTACCACCAGAAAAAAATGAATTACTAAAATTTAAAACAGAGACGCATTATTTAGGATATTATTTAAAATGGATACCGCAAGAAACATATTATTATGCAGTAAAAAATTGTAAATTTAGACCAAGACCATTTAGAACAGAAGGCACTTACAGCAAATATAATAGCATAGATGATAAAATTGATGATTTTCATTATTATACAACTTTCATAAAATTTGGAATTGGAAGAGCAACCTATGATGTTTCCCAAGAATTGAGAAATAATCATTTATCTATAGAGGAGGGAAAAAAACTTATTAAGAAATATGACGGCGAATTTCCTCAAAGATATTTTTATGAGATTTTAAGATATTTAGGAATAAAAGAGTCAAAATTTTTAAATGTTTTAGATAAGTTTAGGTCTCCTCATTTATGGAAGAAAAAGAAAAACAAATGGCTTTTAAGACATACAGTCAATAAAGATGGAACAGACGATAAATATTAACCATTTTTTTTTATCAAATATTTGTCTTCTAAATATAAATAATTTAATCCGCTATTCTTAAACGTAAAAATAACATCATTTATTGTTGATGAAATAGGAAAACCGTGAAGATTTAAACTTGTATTAAGAAGTGCTGGTACTTTTGTAATTTTATAAAATTCAGTTAATAGTGAATGGTAATTATAGTTAAAATCCTTATCTAAAATTTGAGGTCTTACAGACTTATCATAAGGGTGTGCTCCATTTCTAATAAAATTATATTTTTTAGTTTTTGTGTCAAAACCTATAGTCATAAAATTGCAATCTATTGACTTAACATTATTAATATATTGTTTATGATATTTCTTTAATATTGTTAAAGCAAAGGGCATCCAAAAATCTCTATTTTTAATTTGCTCATTAATTTTTTGAACAACTCCATTCTTAAAAGGGTGGGCCAATATACTTCTATTACCTAATGCTCTTGCACCAAACTCTTCCCTGCCTCTTGCGACTGCAATAATTTTCCCTTTTGATAATAAATCTGCAATTTGCAAATGATTTATATTTTCTTTGATAGTAAAATTTTTTTTATCTTTAAAAAATGATTTAATTTTGTTCAAAGTTATTTTTTTTTCACTCATTTGTTGACCGAGATAAATATTTTTTAGAGGAAAATTTTTTTTTGACCTATTAAGATAATAACAAGCTCCAATAGATAAAGATTCGTCTGTTCCAGTAGGCGCTACATATAATTTTTTTAATAATTTAATTTCTGATAAAGTTTTATTCATTTTAATATTCATACTCACCCCACCACTTAAAGAGAAAGTTGATAATTTATACTTTTTTATAATTTGTGTTATTAGTTTTGATGAAATTTTTTCAACAAGTATTTGTACAGCCCCGGCAATGGAGTCAAATCTATGTTCTTTTGTTTTATTATAAAGATGTTTGAACAAATCTTTAGGTCTATTTTTATGCACCACTTTACAATTTTTTACATCTAAAATATCTTTAAATACCTTGTTATACACTTCCATTGAATATTCAATTTTAGAGTATGGAGCTAATCCCATAACCTTAAACTCATGTTCATTTGGTTTCATTTTTAAAATAAGAGTGATAAATCGATAAATTCTCGCTAATTCACATTCTTTATTTCTAATTATATTAATTAGCTTATTTTTCTTTTTATCGAAAATCCAAAATGTTTGATTTATACTATCCCCCTCACTATCAATTGTTACAATCGCTGAATTATTTTCTTTAATTTTAGGAGCATAAGCAGCGTAAAATGCGTGACAGGTATGATGGTCAATAAATTCTACTTTATTAATCGAGCCTTTAGATTGTTTGAGAACATAATTTTTTAAAATATTTCTAGCAAGTGTATAATTATTATAATCTTTTATTTTGATTTTATTGTAATTTAAGTAATTATTTATTTTTTTTTTTCTTTTGATCACTTTTTTTACATATTTAATTTTTTTTTCATAAGAAAAAAAATTAAAATAATAGTTCATCCAATCTTTGATGGAAAAGTAATTTTCTAAAGGATATTTCAGTGGGAACAGATTATGGTTTAGAGTTGATAAACCGCATTTATCAATGCTAAGTTTTTTATTTCTTACATAATTTAAGCAGGATTGAATAGATTTCTTAGGATAACCAACAAAATTCTTAACACTATTAAATCTTTCTTCTTGAAAAGCTAAAATAATTTTCCCATTAACTATTAAGCTTGCACTTGCACCGTGACCAACATGTATGCCAATATATACCATTTTTTATCTAGCCTTATTTATTTTTTCATATTTAAAAATAATTTATTTATTCAAAACAAAAAAATATTAATAAACTAACAAAAAACTTCACTATACTAAATAAAATTATTCTTTCTATTAAGGTTTTTTTTAATTCAAATTTATGAGGTATTTTTAGAAAATTATAGAGATTATTCTTATAATGTTCAATTTTTGAACTAATCAATAGACATTGTTTATTTTATTTAATATATTTTATGGGGAAAGTGAAGACGAGTATTTAAATCAAATAATGTAAGAATTGTATAATGAAAAATAAATTAGGAAAACATTCAGAAAACATAATTTTAGATAATAAAAAAATTATAGACGCAATTAAAGCAATCAATAATGTAAAATTAAAAACTTTAATTGTTATAGATAAAAATAAAAAATTGATTGGTACTTTGACAGATGGAGACATTAGAAGAGCAATATTAAAAGGATTTAATACTAATAATTTAATTAATCCAATAGTAAATAAAAAGCCAATAAAAAAAAAATTAGGTAGAAAAATTATTAAATTTAAAGATGCTAAAATAATTCCAATCATCGATAATAAAAATAAAGTTTTAAATATAGTAGAAAAAAAGATAGATAAGTTTAATTTAATTTCACAAAAAGGCCTAGATATTGTTCTTATGGCTGGCGGTTATGGAAAAAGATTATTGCCATTAACTAATAAAGTTCCAAAACCCCTTTTAAAAATCAATAAAAAATCAATTTTAGAACTTGCAATCGAAAATTTTGAAAAATACGATTTTAAAAATTTTTATATATCTACTCATTATAAATCTGCATTTATTAAAAATTTTTTCAAAAATAAAAAATTTTTCAAACATAAAATTTCATTTCTTGATGAAAAAAAACCTTTAGGAACAGCTGGATGCTTATCACTTCTTAACTATAATAAAATTAAAAAAAATATTCTAGTTTACAATGGAGATATAATAACAAATTTAAATATTCTTAACTTATATAAATTTCATATCAATACCGAGTCGGATATTACGGTTTGTGCTAAAGAATATTCTAACTCATCTCCTTATGGAGAGATATTATATGATGGTTTTAAGATAAAAAAAATTTTAGAAAAACCACGAAAAAAAAGTTTTATAAATGCCGGCATTTATATTTTAAAAAAAGAATTGATAAAAAATATAAAACCCTGTCGTATCGATATGACCGATTTAATTGATCAAACTATTAAAGATAAAAAAAAAGTTAACATTTATCCAATATATGAGTACTGGGCAGACATGGGAACGAAACAAAATTATAAAAAAATTTTGAGGCAAAAGAATATTTAAAAATTACTAAATGAAAAAATTAATTGATTACCTAAATTCAAGAAGAAAAAAACTTAAAAAAAAATACTTACCTCTTCATGAACCTGAAATTTCAAAAAAAGATGAAAAAGAAGTTCTCAAAGGTCTCAAAACTGGCTATGTTTCAACATCAGGAAATGATATTGTCACTTTTGAGAAAAAACTCAGAAAAATAGTAAAAGTCAAAAATGTAATTTCCACAATCAATGGAACATCTGCTCTGGATATAGCTCTTAAAATTGTGGGTGTCAAAAAGGATGAAGAGGTATTATTACCCACAATTAGTTTTGTAGCTCCAGCTAATGCCATACTTTATAATAACGCCATCCCTCACTTTGTTGACTCAGAACTTGACCATTTTGGAGTTGATCCAAAAAAATTAAAACAATATTTACTTAAAAATACTAAAATTAAAAATAGGGTATGCATAAATCTTAAAACAAATAGACCTATAAAAGCATTATTAGTTGTTCATGTATTTGGGCACCCAGCAAAAATTTTACAATTAAAGGCGGTGGCAAAAAAGTTTCATTTGAAATTAATCGAAGATGCAGCAGAGGCTTTGGGTAGCCTTTTTAAAAAAAAACATGTCGGAACTTTTGGAGATGTTGGAATATTGAGTTTTAATGGAAATAAAATTGTTACTTGTGGAGTAGGAGGTGCAGTAATAACTAATAAACAAAACTTAGGAAATCACGCAAGACATTTAAGTACAACAGCAAAAGTCAGACATAAATGGGATTATGTTCATGATAAGCTTGGGTATAACTATCGATTAGCAAATATTAATGCTACTTTAGGCATATCTCAGTTAAAAAAACTTTCTAAGTATTTAAAAATAAAAAGACAAATTTTTAGGAAGTTCAAACATTTTTTAAAAGACTCTACAGATATCAATATTTTAAATGAACCTAAATACTGTAAAAGTAATTTTTGGTTACAAACATTAATAATAAGAAGTCCCTCAAAATTCAAAAAAGACAAGTTACTAAATACCCTTCATAGAAATAAGATCTTAGCGAGACCGGTTTGGAAACCTTTACATAAACTAAATTATTTTAGAAAATATCCAAAAATGGATTTATCAAATTCTAAAAAAATTGAAAACTCTGTAATTAATTTACCAAGTAGCTTTTATCTATAGATGAAACTTAAATCTAAAATATTATTCTTTGGTAAAAAAAATTGCTCAATTAGCAAAAAAATGCACCAAATTCTTAAGCTTAATTCAAAAAATGTTTTTAGAATTAACATAGATCAAAATAATAAGAAAAAATATATTAAACAACTAAAAAACTGGAGTGGAGATTATATATTTTCTTTTAGATCAAAATATATAGTTCCAATAAAAATATTAAAAAAAACTAAAATTGCAGCGATAAATTTTCACCCAGGACCACCAAACTATAGAGGAATTGGTTGTATTAATTTTTCAATTTTAAATAACGAAAAATTTTATGGATTAACTTGTCATTTAATGTCAAAAAGAATAGACAATGGAAGAATTATTGACGTCAAAAAATTTAAAATTAATTCAAAAGATAATATAGATCAAATTCTTTTAAAAACATATAAACTACAACTTAAGCAATTTAAAAATATTATCCGATGTCTTAAAAAAGATAATGACATTAAAAAATTAGTACTTAATGCTAAGCGGGAAAAATGGTCAAATAAAATTTACACAAAATCTATGTTAGAGAATTTATACATAATGAATAATCAAATAAAAAAAAAAAACTTCAAATTAAATACGTACCTTAGAGCAACTATTACTAAAAAATTTAAACCATACTTTAAAATTGGTAATCACTCATATTATATATCATGAAAAATAAAAAAATTTTAATTATAGCTGAGGCAGGAGTGAACCATAATGGAAAATTGAATTATGCAAAAAAACTTATTATGGCTGCATCCAAAGCAGGTGCTGATTTCGTTAAATTTCAAACTTTTAACCCTGATGAAATGATAATAAAAACTACTGAACTAGCAAATTATCAAAAAAATAATTTAAAGAAAAAAATCTCTCAATATAAAATGTTAAAAAAATATGAACTTAATAAAAAATGGTACAAAAATTTAATTGATTGTTGTAAAAAAAATAAGATTAAATTTATTTCTTCTCCTTTTGATATATCTAGTATTCATTTTCTAAAAAAATTGAATTTAGATTATGTAAAAATTCCTTCAGGAGAAATTGATAATTATCCATACTTGATAGAGATAGCATCTTTAAAAAAGAAAACTATTTTATCTACTGGGATGTCAACATTAAACGAGATTGACTTTGCATTGAGAACTCTTTTGAAGTTCGGATTATCAAAAAAAAAAATTTCAATTCTTCATTGTCACACAGACTATCCAAGTAATATTAAAGATTTAAATCTAAATTCTATTAAAACAATGAAAAAAGTATTTAAATTACAAACTGGATATTCCGATCATAGCATGGGTATAACAGCACCAATTGTTGCTGCAGCCTTAGGTTCAGAAATTATTGAAAAACATTTAACACTTGATAAAAAATTAAGTGGACCAGATCATCAAGCAAGTATTAATCCAAAAGAATTTTCTCAAATGGTTGCATCAGTTCGACAAGTTGAAAAAATGCTTGGAAATGGCAAAAAAATCCCAACAAATAGAGAATTAAAAAACAAAGTACTTGTTAGAAAATCTATTGTAGCCAGAAAAAAAATTTCCATGGGTGAAAAGTTTACCACCTCTAATATTACAACAAAAAGACCTGCAATGGGTAAATCACCAAAGCTTTACAAAAATATATTAGGAAAAATTTCAAAAAAAAATTATGAAAGAGATGACTTTATATAAATTATGAAAGTGTGTTTTATTACAAGCTCCAGAGCAGATTATGGTTTGCTTTCCAATCTTATGAAATTTTTTCAAAAAGAAAAATTTTTTAAACTTCAATGTATAGCTACTGGTTCACATTTGTCTAAGAAGTTTGGACATACTTACAAAGAGATACTTAAAGATAAAATTAAAATAGACCATTATGTTGATATTGATGTAGAAAAAAACAGTCTTAAAACAAATGTTTGTAAATCTTTAGGAACTGCAATTTCAAAAATTTCTTTAAAATTAAAAAATTTAAAATCCGACCTGATTATTATTTTAGGTGATAGATATGAAATATTTGCAGCTTGTCTAGCAGCTTACATTCATCAAATACCAATTTGTCATTTACATGGAGGAGAGTTAACAAGCGGAGCTTTAGATGATGGATTTAGACACTCAATTAGCAAAATGGCAAATTTTCACTTTGTGTCACATAATAAATATAAACAAAGATTAATTCAGTTGGGAGAAGATAAAAAGAATATTTATAATGTGGGCGGATTTGGAGTTGATCTGATAAATAATACCTCTTTAAAATCGAAAAAAAAGCTAGAAAAGGATTTAAACTTTAAATTTGGCAAAAAAAATTTACTAGTAACTTATCATCCTGAAACAATTAGGGGTAGTGATCCAGTCAAAGATTTTAAAAATATTTTACAAGCATTGAATAGATTAAAAAATGTAAAGATAATTTTTACTAAAGCTAATTTTGATCTAAAAGGAAATATAATAAATAATATGATAAATAGTTTTGTAAAAAAAAATAAGACTAATAGCGCGTTATTTAAATCCATGGGTAATGTTAATTATTTTTCAACAGTAAAATACGTTGATGCTGTAATTGGTAACTCGTCAAGTGGATTACTAGAAGTACCATCTCTAAAAAAAATTACTATAAACATAGGAATAAGACAACAAGATAGGCTAAAAGCTTTGAGTGTTATAGATTTACCAGCCAATAAAAATAAAATATATAATTCTATAAAAAAAATAATCTTTAAAAAAAATAAATTTTATAAAAAAAGATTTAAAAACCCATATGGAAATGGAAAAGCATCAATTAAAACTTTTAATATTATTAAGAAGCTTTTTAAAAATAAAAAAAGTATAATATTAAGTAAACGATTTATTGATTTATAATTATTATGAGAAAAAAAATATTCATTACAGGTGCAACAGGTTTTATTGGGTCACATTTATGTGAGATGGCCGCGAAAAAAGGTTTTAATGTAATTGCATTTGACAGGTATAATCCTAATAATGATCATGGCTGGTTAAATAACACCAATTACAAAAATCTTAAAATTATTCTAGGAGATGTTAGAGATTACGATTCTGTTCATAAATCTATGAAAGGTTGTGACATCATTTTTCATCTTGCTGCATTAGGGGGAATACCTTATTCATATCATTCCCCTGCAGCCTACGTTAAAACAAATATTGAAGGTACTTATAATGTGTTAGAGGCGGCAAAGAATTTAAAGATAAATAATACCATTATTACTTCTACTAGCGAGGTTTATGGCTCAGCAAAATATATGCCAATGGATGAAAGTCACCCTTTAAACGCTCAATCTCCTTATGCTGCGTCTAAAATAGCCGCAGATCAATTAGCATTAAGTTATTTCAGATCTTTTAATACTCCAGTTAAAATTATAAGACCATTCAATACTTATGGTCCTAGACAATCTGAGAGAGCAATAATCCCTAGAGTGATTATACAATGCTTAAATAACAAAAATAAAAATATAAAACTTGGCAACTTAAAACCGACAAGAGATTTTAATTATGTAGAAGATGTATGTGAAGCCTATTTTAAGGTTATGAAAAATAACAAAACTAATGGAGAAGTAATCAATATTGGCTCTAATACTAATATTTCAATTTTAAATTTAGCTAAAAAGATACAATCTATAGTTGGAACAAAATATAAAATTTTTCAAAAAGAAGAGATTAAAAGACCAAAACTAAGTGAAGTTGATAATCTACGATGTAATAATAAAAAGCTTAAAAATTTTTGTAACTGGACACCAAAAATAAATCTAAACTCTGGCCTTATCAAAACAATTAAATGGTATGCTTCTAATCTAAAATACTATGCCAACAAATATCGAGTATAAATAATTGTTGTTTTATAACGTTCAATAATTGAACAAAAAACTTTACTTATTATAGATTAATATATATTATAGATTAATGAATTTGACAGAATTTGAAATTTTAAGACGTATCTATATTAAAGCAGACTCTTCACAGAGAAAACTATCAAAAGATTTAAATATAAGTTTAGGAAAAATAAACTATTGTCTTAATGCCTTAAAAGAAAAAGGGTATGTTAAAATTTCAAACTTCAAGAAAAGTAAATCAAAATCCAAGTATCTTTACGTTCTCACACCAAAAGGAATTTCTGAAAAAACTAGAATTACTCTAATATTCATGAAGAATAAAATGAAAGAATATGATGAGCTAAAGAAAGAACTCAAAAAGCATCCAAAAAAGAAATAAATTCAGACTGGATACAGCACAGAATGATAAAAAAAATCTTAATTAAATTTTACCAGTTTTTTCTTTTAATAATTTTTTTACTTTTTTATCCTTTATTGCAAGTTAAATATTTTTTAGATTGGGCACTATCAAATATTATTTATCTTAGAAAAGGGAATCATTTTTTTAAAAATTTTTTGATTAATAAGCCTTTTGTAAAAAAAATTAGATTTCAAGATACAAATATTAAAGTTTTAATCAATTCTTTTTATGATGTTTGGAGAATAGGAGGCTATAAAAATTTTTTTTTAAATGATTTATTTGATGATGCCAAAAAAGAAAAAATATATTATTACGATATAGGCGCAAATACAGGTTTCTCCACCATTATAGCATCAAAAAAATTATCGGATAGAATTGAATCTTTTGCAATTGAATTAGAACCTGCAAATTTTAAGTCATTAAATGACAATATTTTAATAAACAAATTAAAAAATATTTCAATCATAAATCTAGGCTTGAGTAACGAAACTAAGTCAAGCAGATTTTTTTATAATAAAATTAATACAATTGAAAAAAATTTTTTTTACCCACTAAGTTCAATAGGATTACATTCAACAAAATTCTCTGAAAACCTACATAATCAAAATTTGTCTTTTAATGCATTAATGTTAAGATTTGACGATCTTGTAGAAAATTTTAAATTACCTCAACCTACTCATATATTCATTGATGCTTTCGGGTCTGAAAAAGATATCATTAGCGGCATGGAAAAATTATTAAATAGCAAAAGCATTAAAAAGATTTATCTTGATGTTGAAGATGAATGCAATGATGTTAAAGATACTTGGATTTTTAATAATTTATCTAGAAAAGGTTTTACTCCTGAATTGACTTTAGAAAAAAAACATAAATACGCCAAAAATAATTGGAACATAATATTTAAAAAAAATGATTGAACTTAAATTTTCAGAAGAAAGAGTCAAAAGACTTCAAGATTTCTTAAATTCTAGTATTTACAAAGATCATACTATTAAGAAAAGCGAGCTTTGGAAACATGAAAGCAACTTATCTAAAATTGAATTTAAAAAAAACAATATAATTGTTCTGAAAGGAAGTGGCGGACTATATTTTAGAAAAGTAAATTTTATCAAAAGATTTCTAAGCAATGTTAAAAATAAAATATTACATTACAAAAATAACCTACCGCTTTTTCCTAGTCACAAAGGTGCTTTTGAAAGCATTATGTTGGATAAAAAAAGTAGGGGTGAATATGAGTACGATTTTAATTCCTCACCAAATCACAGTCTATTTAAGGATTATAGCTATTTAAAAAAAAATAATCCTTTTAAAGGTTTTGATTTTGATTATTATGAAATTAAACACTATTTCTTATTAAATATTTTAAGATCAAAAATAAATTTTGATAATCTAGATACAGTTCTTGAAATCGGAGGTGGATCTGGACATTTTTCAGTACTTTTTAAAAGATATCACAAAAATATTAAAAGTTTCATAGCAATAGATTTGCCTGAAATAATAATTTTCAACATTATTTTTATGATGCATTTTTTCCCAGAAGACTCTTTCGTTTTACCAAATGAGGTAAATCAAAATTCTTTTGAAAAAAAAAAAAATAATTTTATTTTTCTTACCCCAAATCAGGTAAATTTAATAAAAGATGATACGACAGATATTTCAATAAATACGTCATCTTTTGCCGAAATGAACAAAGAGGATATTAATAATTATTTTAATTTAATTCAAAGATGTACAAAAAATGGAGGATATTTCTTAAATCATAATAGAGTACATAAGCTTCCCGAACCACATTCGGATGAAGGGGGAATAATAAGGAAAGATCTAGAGGCAAATATTTTTGGCAATTATCCTTTTTACGAAAAAAATAAAATTTTAATTTATGATATTTGTAGATTTTCTCAACTTTTAAAAATTGATCCAATGATTGTTAGATTAGAAAAAATTAAAAAAGATTAATGTTAAAAAATAAATTTATCATTATTTGGCCTGTTATATTTAGGGAATTTGATTACTATCGCCTAGAACTTAATAAAATCGAAAAATACTTTGACATAGAGGTGCATGAGTTATCTGATGTTTTTGATTTAAAACTAAGCAAAATCTATGATCCAAAAGTCTGGTGTAAAAGAAAAATTGTAAAAAGATACAAATCATTAATGCGCTGGGTTATTGATTTTAAAAATATAAAAAAGAATTATAAAACGGTAGTAATGTATAATTTTCATTCTAACTCTTTTTTTAAATATTTAGTTAGGTTAATTTTAGCTTTATCAAATACAAAAGTTATTAAATACTCAAAATCTAACTTAAATGATGTAAAAATTAATTCAGAAATAATTATCTATAAATTAAAAAAAAATTTTTCCTTCGAAGATATTTTTTTTTATATCAACAATTTTTTATTTAGATTTATGGGTAGTTTTTTTAAAAGTAATTTTATTCTCTCAATGTCACATGAGAATTATTTACTTTTAAAAAAAAAATTAGCAGGGAAATCTATAATTTTAAAAGCAAGTTCTTATGATTATTCTAATGCTTTAGTTTATAAACCTAATAAAAAAGACTTAATTTTTGGAAAAAAAAAATATTCTATTTTAATTGATACACCAGGACCTAGAAATAAGGGTGACGAAGTTGTTTATAGATTTAAAGAAGAGGCAACAAATGAGAGATGGTATCCAGCAGTAAATAAATTCTTTTTATTTTTAGAAAAAAAATATCGTACAAAATTTGTTATAGCCCCACATCCAAAAACTAAACCAAAAAAATTTTCTAAAGAATTTCAATATAGACAAACATTATTTAATAAACTAGCTTATTCTGTTAAAAAGGCAAAAATTATTGTTTCTAAAGTACCTGGTTCTACGGCCGTAATTTATGCAGCCATGTTTAAAAAACCATTATTATTTATTTATTCAAATGAATATCAAAAACAAAAAAATGCAATGAACAATTTTAAAAGTATGATCAAAGAGTTTAAAACAAAAGCGGTTAATATAGATAAAAATTATAATATGACTAAGATTAACAACTTAATGAAAGTCAATAATAAAACTTATGAAAAGTATATTCGAAAATTTGGAACAGCTAGAAATGATTTTAAACCCAATAATATTATATTAAGGGAACTTTTAAATCATTTATTCTATAAAAAAAAACTCAAAATATGATAGTTGGCCTAATTCCCTCAAGATTGAAATCAAAAAGATTATTTGAAAAACCTTTAATAAAAATAAATGGTTTACCGGTAATAATTCATACAATGAAAAGAGCAATGATGAGTAACTCTCTAGATGATTTATATGTTTGCACCGATAGTTTAAAAATTGCAAATGTAGTCGATAAATATGGAGGAAAATTTATTTTAACTTCATCAAAAAATAGAAATGGCACGGAGAGGATCGCTGAAGCCTTAAAAAAAATTAAAAAAAAAATAAAACTAGTTGTCGACATACAAGGTGATGAACCAACAATAAAACCAAAGGATATAGATAAAATTATAAGCTTTCATAAAAAAAATTTACATTTTGACTTGGTTATACCTCACTTTGAAATCAAGTATAAAGATAACGCAAATCAAGTTAAGATTATATCAGACTCAAAAGGTAAAATTTTATATTTAACGAGATCTACTGCTCCTTTTAATTTCTTAAACAAACGTTTAAAACAAAAAAAACATTTATCAGTGATCAGTTTTAAAAAGGAAGCTTTGGTAAATTACTCAAAATTTAAACAAGGCATTTTAGAAAAAATTGAGGGAATTGAACTTTTAAGATCTCTAGAAAATAATCAAAAAATAGGTACGTTTAAGATTAATACCGAAGCTTTGTCTATGGATGTTAAATCAGATATTTCATTAATAAAAAAATTTTTTAAGACTGATAAAATCAGTAAGTTATATTAAAATATTTAATGACTTTACAGTTCAATATTTGAACGGTATTATAAATTATGGATCAAAAAATAAATTTGACTGATTATGGTTTCAATATTTTACAAATTGAAACTACAGCAGCATGTAATATGGCATGTAGTTTTTGTCCATATCCCCTAAAAGAGGATAAACAATCCAAATTAGACTTTTTAGAAGTTAAGAAAGTTCTTGAGTCGATAAATGCAGAAGATAAAAATTTTAAATATCTAACCTTTTCACAATTTAATGAACCATTATTGGATAGTAGAATTTTTGATATTTTAGAATTAGCAAATAATTTAAATTTTAAAACTTACTTTGTTACTAATGGTCTATTACTTAATAAAGAAAAAAATATCAACGAGCTTATTCGACTGAAGCCAGAAATTAAAATTTCAATGCAAGTATTAGACAATTCTAAACATAAAACTGCAAGAGGATTAAATTTAGAACTGACAAGATATCTAGATACAATAATTAATTTTTGTAAAATTGTTAAGGATAAAAATATAAAAGTGAATATTGATATTGGTTGTAATTTTAACGATAATAAAATTAAACTTTATTTAAAAAAGTTTTTAGGATTGAGTCATGGTGACTCGTCTGTACCAGATACATTAGATGAGACATGGAAATTTCTTCAACCTATAATAAAAAAATTTTATAGCATTGAAGGAGCAAATTATAGTGATAAAATTAAGGATTTTTTAAAAAATGATAATGATTTTAAAAAAATAAAGAATGAATATATTTATCAAAAAGGTTTTAAAATTTTCGAAAATATTAGACTTAAAATAAAACCATTTTTTTACGGAAATAGAATTAAGGATTTTTATCCATTAAACAATAACTTTTCTTGTGATAGTAAAATACTTGCAATTCAAGCAGATGGAAATATCGTTCCATGTTGTCTTACATATGATGATACAATTTCATTAGGAAATATTAAATCATCTAATTTTACTTTCAAAAAAACGCTAGAAAATAATATATTCTTAAAAAACTTAAGAACAAAAGGTGCTGAAAAACATATTACTTGCAAAAAATGTTTTGGCGAACCAACAAAAAGGGGAATTTTTTTTAGAAACTTAGTAAATAATTTTCAATTAAGTAAGTAATATGGATATCAAAATAATTGATAATTTTTTGGAAGATGAAGATTTCAACGAACTAAGCTCAATTAAACTAAAAGATATTAAAAAAAATGAAATTTTTATACATCATAATAAAATTTCAGGAGAAAAGATAATAGAAAATACTTGCTTAAATAAGAAACTATTAACAAGACTTAATAAAAATTATCATAAAAAAACTTTAAAATTATTAGAGGATTTTAATATAAAAAAAGTAAATTTATATGAATTTTCAGAATTTCATATTATTCAAACAGGTAAGGATTATAAATTTCCAATTCACGATGACACCCCAGATAAACTATTAAGTGGTGTAATCTATTTAACACCAAAAAATAATTACGGCACTATCTTTTATGAAAATAAAAAAGGTGACGGAAAAAAAGAAGTTACTTGGAAACAAAATAGAGCAGTTTTTTTTTCTAGAACAGAAAGGAAAACTTGGCATTCATTTCAAGGAGACGGTATCTCTAATAGAGTAGCTCTTGTCTATAATTTAAAAACCTCAAACATAAAAGGTGTATATGATGCAGAGTCCGGTAATTATTTTCTAGGGAGACTAAGGTATAAAATAAACCCTTATCTGCTAAGGTTTTTTAACTTTACTATATGAAAAAAAATTATTTGAATTTTTTTAAAAACAAACGAGTGTTAGTCACAGGTCATACTGGTTTCAAAGGTTCATGGTTAACTCTGTGGCTTTATTCTTTAGGAGCTAAAGTCATAGGTTTGTCTAAAAATATACCAACAAAACCGTCTTTTTTTGAAGCTACAAAACTAAAAAATAAAATAAAATCGGTGAAATGTGATATTACAAATTACAATTTACTTAAAAAAAAAATCAATCAATATAAACCAGAAGTGATTTTCCATTTGGCTGCCCAAGCCATAGTTAAAGAATCATTCATTTCACCAAAGAACACCTGGAAAACCAACTTAATAGGTACTTTAAATCTTTTAGATATCTTGAAGACCTACAAACTTAATAAAAAAATAGTATCTGTTTTTATTACAAGCGATAAAGTTTACAAAAATTTTGAGACTAATAAAGGTTATAAAGAAGATGATAAACTAGGTGGAGACGATCCTTATAGTGCTAGTAAGTCATCAGCTGATATAGCAATAAGTTCTTATTTTAAATCCTTCCTTATAAAAAATCGAAATATTTCAATATCAATTGCGAGAGCAGGAAATGTGATAGGCGGTGGGGATTGGTCTGATGGAAGATTGATACCAGACTGTATAAAATCTTGGTCTAAAGGAAAGGAGGTAAATATTAGGAATTTAAATTCAACTAGACCGTGGCAGCATGTTTTTGAAGTTTTGAATGGATATCTCATTTTAGCTTATAATCTAGATAAACAAAAAAAATTTAACGGAGCTTCGTTTAATTTTGGACCTAAATTAAGTGATAAAAAAAAAGTAAAAGATGTTTTAGATGAGTGTAAACTAAACTGGAAATCAGCCAAATGGAAAAAAATTTCAAAAAATAAAAATTCTTTTAAAGAAAGTAAACTTTTGCATTTAAATGTAAATAAAACTAATAAATTTTTAAATTGGAAAAATCACTTAAATTTTAAAGACGCAATTAATCTTACCATCAGTTGGTATAAAAATTTTTATGAAAAAAAAATAAATAATTATGATTATTCATTGATTCAAATAAAAAACTACCAAAAAAAAATTTTCAAGAAAAAAGTTTTTATATGAAAGTAATAATTTTAGCTGGAGGACTTGGAACAAGACTATCTGAACTGACAAAAACAATACCTAAACCAATGGTTAAAATAAATGGGCGCCCAATTATTTCTTACATTATCCAGCATTATGAAAAATATGGATTGAAGGATTTTATAATAGCAAGTGGATACAAAGGAAATATACTAAAAAATTTTTTTAAAAAAAAATTCAATAAATTAAATATTAAGGTTGTTGATACTGGAAAAAAAACAATGACAGGTGGAAGAATAAAGAAACTAAAAGAGGCAATATCAGATAAAACATTTTTATTAACTTATGGAGATGGCGTGTGCAATGTAGATTTAAGAAAACTTATAAAATTTCATAATAAAAATAATTTTCTTTGTACACTTACAGCTGTAAGACCGCCTGCAAGATTTGGAGCTCTAAAACTAAAAGGAAAAACAGTCTCTTACTTTAAAGAAAAATCTAAGCTAGATGAGGGTTGGATTAATGGTGGTTTTTTTGTTTGTAGTCCTAAAATTCTAAAGTTTATCAGAGGTGATGATACTTTTTTTGAAAGAGAACCTTTAGAAAAGTTGAGTAAAATTAAAAAATTAGGAGCTTATAAGCATTTTGGGTTTTGGCAATGTATGGACACAATTAGAGATAGAGAACTTCTTGAAAAAAAAATAAAAAAAAATGAGCATTTATAAAAACAGATTAATTAAAAAAATTGTAATAATCGGTTTTGGTTCGATAGGAAAAAAACATTTTTCTATTTTAAGGAAAAAAAACTATATAATTAAAGTTATCACTAATCAGAAAATCAGCAACAAAATTAAATTAAAAAGATCTAAAATCCAAAAATTTAATCCAGATTATATTGTCATAGCTTCAAAAACATCTAAACATTTAAGTGACCTAAAGTATATAGAAAAAAATATTAATAAAAAATTAGTACTTATTGAGAAACCTCTTTACGAAAATTACAAAAACATAAAACTTAAAAATAATAAATACTTAGTAGGATATAATTTAAGGTTTCATCCTATTATCCAATTCTTAAAAAAAGAAAAACTCAAGCCTTATTTTGTGCAATCTAACTGCTATAGTTATTTACCAGATTGGAGAAAAAATATTCATTACTCGAGATCAAATACTGCTGATAAAATTGGTGGCGGTGTTGCTTTAGAGCTTAGTCATGAGATCGATTATCTTATATGGATGTTTGGTAATTTTAAAAAGATTAATATTTTAAATAAAAAAATATCAAATTTAAAAATTGATAAAGATGATATTTTTATTTTTAATGCTAATTACAAGAGTATTTATTTGAATATCTCGATCAATATATTCTCAAAAATTAATAAACGAGAACTTTTTATTTATACGAAAAAAAAGCAATATTATGCAGATTTAAATAAAAATAGATTACTAATATATTTTAAAAATAAAATTAAAACTATTTCATGGAAAAATTTTTATATTTCTAAAACTTACGAAATAGAACATAACTTAATGCTTAGAAAAAAATTTAATGATTTTTGTACAGTTGACCAGGCTAACAATTTATTAAAGATCATAAAAAGTTGATGAATATTTTATGTACTATATGTGGAAGAAAAGGATCAAAAGAAATCCCTAATAAAAATTTGAGTTTATTTTTAAAAAAACCTTTAGCTTGGCATACTATAAAGCAAGCAAAGAAATGTAATATTTTTAACAAAATAGTGATTTCCTCTGACTCAGATAAAATATTAAAACTGGGAAAAGAATTAAAATTAGATTTAATGATAAAAAGACCCAGTAATTTGTGTACGGATAATGTGCCTAAATTAAAAGTTATAAAACATGCATTTGAATTTTCCGAGAATTTTTTTAAAATTAAATTTGATCATGTTATTGATTTAGATATAACAGCGCCACTAAGAACAGTTTCAGATATAAAAAATGTTTACAACAAAATTAAAAATAAAAAGAAATGTAATATTATAAGTATTTCAGCATCAAAAAAAAATCCTTATTTCAACATGGTTACTTTAAATAAGAAAAGAGTAAAACTAGTTAAGAATAAAACGAACCAAAAATATTTTTCTAGACAAAAAGCACCTAAAACCTTTGATATCGATCCTTCAGTAAATGCATGGTCTCGAAAAAGTATTTTAGAAACAAATCATATAATTAATAGAAATACGATTTATAATATAATTCCAAATAATAGATCTATGGATATAGACTCTAAATTAGATTTTAAAATCGTTGAATATTTGTATAAAATTAATAATAAATGAATACATTTTCTCTTAAAAACAAAAAAGTTTTTATATTGGGCGGATCCGGATTAATTGGCAAACCAACAGTTAAATTACTGATTGCTCATGGAGCAAAGCTTTTTAATTTGGATATATTAAATAGCAATCAGAAAAAAATTAAATTTATAAAGTTTGATTTAAAAAACACCGAAAATATAAAGCTTAATCTTAAAAAAATTATAAAAAAATTTGGTTGTCCTGATGTATTTATAAATTGTTCTTATCCAGTTACAAAAAATTGGTCTGAAGCTAATTTTTCCGAAATAGATCTTGAAAACATCAATAACAACTTAAAAATACATCTTAGCTCTTTTGTTTGGATAAGCAAATTGATAGCTGAGGAAATGAAAAAAAAAAAAATAAATGGTAGCATTATTCAATTGGCTTCGATCTATGGAATAGTTGCCCAAAATCTAAATCTTTACAAAAATACATCGATGAGAGAAAATTTTGTTTACCCTTTAATTAAATCAGCAATAATATCAAATTGTAGACAAATGGCTTCTTATTACGGTAAATACAACATAAGAGTAAACTCAATTAGTCCTGGAGCAATCTTAGGTCATGTTAAAAGTAAAGAAAAAAAACAAAGTTCAACTTTTATCGAGAACTTTAAAAGAATAAATCCACTGAAAAGATTAGCAAAACCAAACGAAATATCACCAGCTATACTTTTTTTAGCTTCAGATGCGTCTTCATACATTACTGGAACTAATCTCGTAATTGATGGAGGTTGGACGATAATATAAATTTAAAAATTAAATGAAAAAAGTACTTATCACTGGTGGCACTGGGTTTTTAGGATCTCATTTAATAAGAAATTTATATAAAGAGTATAAGGTAACATCAATTTCAAGAAAAAAAATATTAAAACAAAAACTTATAACAAAAGTTAAATATTTGTTTTTTGATATTTCAAAATATAATTTAGTAAAAAAAAATTTAGAAAAAAAAAAATTTGATTTTATAATTAATTGTTGTGGCAATATAAATCATAATAATAAGATCGAGACTTATGACGCTCATTTAAAAGTCGTTAAAAATTTGATTAAAATTTTTAAAAACAAAAAAATAAAAAAATTCATTCAAATTGGTAGTTGTTTGGAGTATGGTTCACTTAAATCCCCCCAAAAAGAAAATGAAAGGTGTGTACCTAATTCTAATTATGGAAATGCAAAGTATCTTGCCGCAAAAGCAATTAAAAAAAACTTTCCAAAAAACTATTTAATTTTGAGGCCTTATCAAATATTTGGTCCATCACAAAAATTAGATAGATTAATTCCAATGACAATTCATTCGTGTTTAAATAATAAGAGTTTTTTTTGCACTAGTGGGTCTCAAGAAAGAGATTTTCTTTATATAGACGATTTCGTAAAATTGATAAAAACTATTTTAAAGAAAAATTCTCAAATTAATAATAACATTTTTAATGTTGGTTCAGGCAAACCATATAAAGTAAAATTTATAATTAAGAAAATTAAAACTAAAATTAAAAAAGGAAAACCTCAGTTCGGAAAGATTAAAATGAGAAAAGATGAAATAATGAAATTATATCCGTCTATTAAAAAAATAAAAAACCAATTAAAATGGTTTCCAAAAACAAATATTGATAAAGCCTTGAGTAAAACAATTCAATATTATAAAAAATTACATCTTTACTAAATTAAAAAAGATTATAAGTATTTATAATTACAATTAAAATCGTATTTTAATATTGAACTTTTCTATGCTATTCTAAGCAATTAATGGGACATTAGCTCAAAAGTAGAGTGCTCCCTTGACATGGGAGAGGTAGTAGGAGCGTTACCTACATGTCCCACCAAATTTTGACTTGCACTTAAAGTAATAAATTTTTTTTTAATTTTAATTTCAGTATGTAGAACCTAAATTTAGTTAAGTTATAACTTATAAATTTTTTTTTGTTTGCTTTTAGCCATTTACTTAATTCTTTTGTAAATAGTTTAATCTTAATATTAGATAAATTGTTTTTATGAAATCTATAAGTAGCTAAACTTTTGTTAATTGAAAAAATTTTATATTTCAGTGAAATCATTAAAAAAAAATCAAAATCTCCAATTATTTCAAATTTTTTATTGAATTGATTTTCTAGGAAAATTTTACGATTTATCATAACTGATAATATTCCTATAACATAGTCATCTAACAGATTTTGTGTAATATATCCGCTAGGAAGCTTTCTTTTATTTCTTAAATATTTTTTTTTAGTTATCATATTAAATATAGAGTAGTTTGAAAAAACAATATCTGCTTTTTTTTTGATTAAAAATTTTATTTGATCATTTAATTTTCTTTTATGCCATAAATCATCTGTATCTAGAAAACTTAAGTAAGTCCCTTTTGTTTTTTTTACAGCTTCATTTCTAGCTTCATATAGTTTAAGAATTTTTTTTGACTTAAAATATTTGATTTTCTTATTATATTTTTTTTTAAATTTCATTAAAATTTTTTTACTTTTATCTGAAGAACAGTTGTCAAAAAAAATTAATTCCCAATTTTTGTATGTTTGATTAAAAATTGAGTTTAAGCTTTCATTAAGGAATTTTTCACCATTTCTACAATTCATTATTACACTTATCAGAGGTTTTGATTTTTTTGCCATATTCATTAGATTTATTTCATTTCGAATACTTTAAATTTACTAAAATATAATGTATCTAATTATTGTATAAAATAAACAGATTCATAATAAATTTTTAGTGAAAAAAATATTTTTCTTAATTTATGGTAAAAAAAGTTGATAGAGGTATAAATGCATCAAACGCTAATTGGAAATTTAGCGGCAAAGTAGCAAAAAAATTCGACAATCACATTATTAGATCCGTCCCCTTTTATTTAGAGGGGCACGATCTTATCTGTAAGATTAGTGATTTTTTCTTAAAAGATAACTCTTATTGTTGTGAAATTGGATCATCCACAGGAACTTTAACTTCAAAACTTTATAAACATAATAAGGAAAAAAAAATTAAGTTTATTGGCATAGAGATTGAGAAAGATATGGTTTTAGAAAGTAAAAAAAGATTAAATAAAAAAATTAAGGTTATTAATAAAGATTTTCTAAATATTAAGTTTAATCAAAAATTCGATTTAATGCTTTCCTATTATACTGCCCAATTCATAAAACCAAAAAATAGACAGGTTTTTTTCAATAAAGTTTTTAAATCATTAAATTGGGGTGGTGGTTTCATTTTTTTTGAAAAAGTCAGGGCACCAGATGCAAGATTTCAAGATATGATGACAAGTGTTTATGAGGACTACAAATTAGATAATAAATTCTCTCCACTAGAAATAATTTCAAAAAAAAGAAGTCTCAAAGGAGTTTTGGAACCATTCTCATCAAAAGGAAATTTAGATCTCTTAAAAAGAGCCGGTTTTAAAGATTATATGTCTATTTTTAAATATACTAGTTTTGAGGGTTTCTTAGCTATAAAATAATCTTAAACTAGATTTTAAGAATTTTTTTAAATTTATTAGTTTTATTGTCTGTCCAAACTAAAGAATTTTTACTTTTAATTTTGTATTGATAAATGTAATTATTTATTTGTAAGCTTTTTAATCCTTTCCAAATTTTTGAACCATAAACATCAAATTTTGAGTCATCACAAATATTATAGCAATTTAAACCTGACTCGATAGCGAGAGCTAAAGCAGTTGTTTGGCCAAAAAAAATCGCTACATTATTCTCATCTACTAAGTTTAACTGTTTTTTATATTTAAGATTTTCTAAACATTTTATTTTGTTAACAAATTTTAAATGATCACTCTTTTTTTGACATGCGGGGTGAATTCTAATTTTAAATTTATTGAGTGTTTTAATATTAATTATTTCCATTAATTTAAGCATATTTTTTAAATACACTTCACTATTTTTTAATACATATGGCAAAAGAATAGATCTTTTGAATTCGTCCTTATTAATTTTAAATCTAAAAGATTTCATCAATTTAATTCTTCTTTTTGGCCAACCCAAATATGAATTATTAAATTTTAATTTATTTTTTGATGCTACGACCAATAAATCTGGTGAAAATTTATCATAAAATAGATTAATTGGTACTGGTTGGGGTGCAGTATGATCGTAGCCAATAATCTTTATATTTTTGTTTTTTTTTTTAATATCATAAATTATTTTTTTTTGAAAAAGTTGAGACTCGTATGGTAACATTAGTTTTCTGAGTTTTAAAAATTTTATATTTTCTTTTAAAATTTTATTTATACATATGCCTGTTAATAACTGTTGTGAGAAATTGAAAATTAATGATCGTAAAGGCAGTTTTGAATTATCTATTATGAAAAAAAAATTTTTAATAAAACTGTTTATTTTAAAGTTCTTATTTTTTTTTATTTGAATAATACAAGTATTTTTTGGAAATTTTTTTGGATAATTTTTACTCATGTAAATGAGTATCCATAATATCTTTTTATAGCCAGACGAGCTTACATTAAAATATTTATCGTAAAAAGATTTATTAAAGTCATTTTTAAAAGACCAATTCAAAATCATATTTTCATATCTTTCTGAATTACAATTTTTAATAATTTTAATTTTCTCTATTAAACCCAGACCATAAAATTCTTTTATAAATTCTTTCAAGAATGAAAAAAAATATTTTCTAAAGTTTATAGATAATTTAAATTTCAATGCTCCTAAGCTATCTGATGCTAAAGAGCAATAATTATAACTGTCAAGCTGACTTATTTTTTTAAAGTATTTTTTAAATTTATTAATAATTTTTTTTTGTTCTTGATCAATTTTTTTCATGAAATTAAATTTGCTAATTTATTAATCTTATATTTAATGTAATTTTTTTTAATATTTCCATATCCATACTTCGCATAAATAAAATCTAGCTTTGCATTTTTCGCAGTTTTAACATCAGATATCATGTCGCCTATATATACCGCGTCCTTTTTTTTGGTTTTGAGTTTTTTGAGAATAAGATTAACTTGATAAGGGTTAGGTTTGCCTAATTTCTTCACAGTCCCACATTCTATGTGGTTAAAAAAAAATTTAAATTTTTTTATTATTAATCTGCTTCTTGTATAATCTTTAGAAGTCATTAAGGCTACTTTTTTACCCTGATCAGTAATTTTTAATAATACTTTTGCGGCACCTTTAAAAGGTTTAATTTTATTTAAGTTATCAATTGATGCTTTTTTAAAATCCTTTCTTATTTTTTCATAATTATTTATTTTAGGATTAATTTTAAGTTTAGAAAGTATATCTTTAAAAGGCAAACCTATTAATTGAAAGTATCTTTTAAAAGGAATGTGAACTTCGTTTTTCTTTTTTACATGCCTCCATGACAAATCCATATTTTTTTTAGAGTCAATTAAAACTCCATCTAAATCAAATATAACTAATTTTTTTTTTTTTAATAAATCATGGATTTGTTTCATAGGCTAGTTGCTCAAAAATAATATATTTTCGATATTAAAATTAAAACTTTTAATAATTTATAACAAAATTTTAAATTATTAAAATAAATTATATATAATTTCAATTTATTAGGCTATACTGTTCATAAAATGAACAAAATCATTCCATAAATTCTCATAATGATTAGCAGAATTATTCATTTAAAAAGTTTTTTAAATTTGTTTGAAAAAATTGATAAGAAATACTTTTATATTATTATTTTTTTGACTGTTTTTACAGTATTTTTAGAGACATTAAGTATTGGCCTCATAATTCCTATAATACAAATAATTTTATCCGATGATGCTTATTTAAGATATTTAGAAATAATCAATTTAAATAATTTATTTCAAATTAATAAAAGTAATTTAATAATATTTAGTTTAGCTTTAATGATTGGTATTTACACCTTAAAAGCTTCTTTTTTAACTTTTTTTTCATATATTGAAAATAAACTACTATCAAAAATTAAAGTAAACTTATCAAAAAAATTATTTTCTCTTTATATAAATAGTTCTTATTTATTTCATGTAAAAACAAATACATCTGAACTCACTAGAAATTTATTAGATTTAAAAAGAATATCTGCAATTTTAACCGCAAGCTCTACTCTCTTAACAGAATTTTTAGTTTTAATTTGTGTCATGCTATTATTATTTTATTACGAACCAACTGGTACTTTTGCTGTAATAGTAATATTTTCTATATTTGCACTCATTTTTTATTTGAAAGTTCAAAAAAATGCGAGGATATGGGGAATGATACGAAAAAATATGCAAGCAAAGATAATTAACAATATCAATAATTCTTTTAGATCAATAAAAGAAATTAAGATGTTCAAAAAAGAAAATTATTTTATAGATAATTTTTTTGAAAATTCAAAAAAAGAAATTGATGCAGAGTTAAACAAGCAAGCATTTATAAATTCATTGCCCAGATTTTGGTTTGAGTGGTTAACTGTAATTAGTTTGATTTCTTTGTTAATAATTATGATTTTCTTTAAAAATTATAACGAAGAAAAAATAATTCCCATCATTGGATTATTTGCTGCTGCTTCTTTTAGACTTATGCCATCAATTGTAAGAATTATGCAAACTTTGCAAAAAATTAAATTCAATTTACCTATTATTGAGGGAGTTTTAGAGGAAATAAGTATGAAGAATAATTTACAAGAGTTATACTTAAACTCTAAAGAAAAAATAATTTCAAATAATTTTAAAAAAATTAAATTTGATAAAATTAATTTTAACTATGAAAGCAACAATCAAGGCTTAATAAAAAATTTATCATTCGATATTAAAATAAATGAAATTTTAGGAATTTCTGGCAAAAGTGGATCTGGAAAAACTACGTTAATTAACATTATTTCTGGTCTGTTAAAAATTAATTCTGGAAAAGTTTTAGTCGATGATCAGTTAATTCAAGGAAATATAAAATTTTCAAAAAACATAATTGGCTATGTTCCTCAAAGAATTTATCTTTTAGATGATACAATTAAAAACAATATTGCTTTTGGAGAAAGTGAAAATTCTATTGATGATAAGAAGATCTTAGATTTGGTCATTAATGTAAAATTAAAAGAACTTATAGATAAAACCAATAACGGAATTGATAGCAATATAGGGGAATTTGGAGATAAACTTTCAGGTGGACAAATTCAAAGGTTAGGGTTAGCAAGAGCATTATATTTATCCCCTAAAATTCTCATACTTGATGAATCAACAAACGCTCTTGACGCAGATACAGAGAAAAGTATTTTTGATTATCTTTTAAAAATAAAATCAAATTTATCTATAATTATAGTCTCACATAAAAAGTCTATTTTGGAAAAATGTGATAAAATTATAGAGCTTAAATAATTTATTTTGCTAAAATTTTTACAAAATTTGCTTAAAAAGTTGTAATTTTGACTATTTACATGGCATTTTAAAAATAATATAAAACTTTGCCTGGTAATTATTGCGAAGGGGCCACACCCGATCCCATTCCGAACTCGGAAGTTAAGTCCT
>MDTA01032935.1_pt1 | contig 29750 bp, 29 predicted proteins | sample 811151 | NCBI WGS metagenome assembly MDTA01 (sample SAMN05326648, study PRJNA326480) | marine metagenome | isolation source: seawater | place: Indian Ocean: South | collected 2010 | reverse complement strand
CCAGCGAGGCCACCCACAAAGCCGCCGCCGGGCTGGTTGTGGCCGGCGAAAAGGAAGTACATCGACAGAATCAAGATCGAAGAAAAGAGCAGCCGAGTAGATGCATTGACAATCGCTGACTCGGGCATTCTGTTCGGAGTCGCAGGGCCGCGACGTACGGCTCGAGTAAGTGCAACAACCCCAAGAGCAGCAACGACTAGAACAGTGATTTCGCCGAGCGTGTCGAGGCCACGGAAGTCAACCAAAATGACGTTGACGACGTTTGAGCCCTTTCCGTCAGGAACCGACCGTTCGATCATTTCAACCGAGATTGACTCCGACTGCACCTGATCTCGGGCACCTGTTGATGCGAGTGCAAAAACGAAAACACCAAGACCGACTGCGCCCGCAATCGCAATTCGAATTGGGGTGGCAACCGCCGTCTTTTCACTTCGGAAGTAGGGGGGTAAGGCTCGCATCACGAGAACGAACAGCACCGTCCCCAACGTTTCGATGGCGAATTGAGTGAGAGCGAGATCTGGAGCGCCGCGAAGAACGTAGAAGCCGGCCATCGCGTATCCGACAGCACCCAGCATGAGGATCGCAGCGATTCGACGACGGAATGATGCAGCAGCGAGCGCCGCGCTTACGATGACTGCATAAACGACTAGGTTCACCCAGGAATCAATGAAGATCTCAGGCCCGTTAGCGGCATCGAATCCGTTTATTGCACGAAGCGCAACGATCGTTGGTGCGATCGCAGCGACCACCAGAATGACAGCGAGGTATACCGGCAGTGATCCGTTTTGAACGACACGAGTAATGCGTTTCGCATTCTTGAGAGCGCCGGTGACGAGAGCCCAGAAGGAGCGGTCAGCAGTCGGAAGCATCGAGATCGGGCGATGAAAAGCGTCCTGGAATTTCTCAATCGTGTTCCGTGCAGCGACGAGCACCGCGCCTGATGCAATGACGACGACCGACAGCCAGAACGCAATGTTGAAACCCGCCCACAATTTGACCGGCGACGGATGGCTTTCCGGGTGCAGCGCAAGAGTGGCGGCATGAACAACGTCATCGACAAGTACCGGAGCGAGACCGGCGATGAGGGAGAAGATGGCAAGCAGACATCCCGGAGTCGCGAACAGCCATGTCGGCGGATTCTGCTCGGAGACCGCGACCATGGGGTGTTCGTCATCGGCGCTTTCGTGCTCTGCCCTGCGTCCGAGCAAACCAATAACGAACCGGGCCGAGTACGCAAATGTGAGCACTGAACCGCCAACAATTGCCGCGGTCACGAGCGAGCTACCTGTGAATGCTCCTCGGGCGGTGTAGAGGAGGGCTTTTTCTTTTGCGATGAATCCGAGCAATGGAGGCAGGCCCGCCATTGAGGCTGCACCGAGAATCGCAGTGAGATAGATCGGCCACCATCGACGGTCGACGCCAACGATGCGTCGGATATCTCGGGTATGAAGCTGATGGTCGACCACGCCAACGACCATAAAGAGAGCGGCTTTAAACGCTCCGTGGGCGAGTAGCACGACGATGAGGGCCTGGGTGAGCGAGTAGGTGCCAGCACCCGCGAGCATCATCATGAACCCGAGTTGACTCACCGTTCCGTACGCCAAGAGTACTTTGAGATCGACTTGGCGTAGCGCTCGCCAGCCGCCGAACACCATGGTCGTTGCACCAAAGATGAAGACGGTGGGTCGCCAGCCGTCGACGCTGTAGGTGACGGGTGCGAGTCGTGCAACGAGGAACACGCCGGCTTTCACCATCGTGGCGGCGTGAAGGTAGGTGCTGATCGGTGTTGGCGCGACCATCGCTCCTGGAAGCCAACTTGAGAAAGGCCACTGTGCCGACTTGGTGAAGGCGCCAAGGAGTATCAGAACGATTGCGCCGAAGCCAATGAGGGAAACGTCGGTGGAGGCGAACGCCGAGGCGAGTTCGCTGAATCGATAGGTGCCCGCTGACTGTCCGAGTACGACCAGGCCGGCGAGCATTGCGAGTCCACCGGCGCCGGTGATCAAGATGGCTGACGTTGCTGCGTCGCGAGCCCGAGGGTTGGTGTCGTCATTGCCAATCAGTAGGTATGACGTGATGGAGGTGAGCTCCCAGAAGACGAAGAGGGCGAGCAAATGGTCGCTGACGACGACGCCGGTCATTGCGCCCGAGAACATCACGAGAAGACCACTGAGGCGTCCGAGGCCTGGTTTGTCTGGCCCGAAGTAGGCAACGGCATACACGCAGACAGCAACCCCGATGACAGAGATAAGGGCGAGCATGACAGCGGCGAACGCGTCGACGCGAAGATCAAATGTGAGTCCGAGAGTTGGGGCCCAATCAATGCGTTGAGCGATTGCACCTCCCTCGCCGCCGTTGACGATGGTGCCCAGGTTTGAGAACAGCCAGATGGCGGTTGCGGCGGGGCCAAGAGTTCCGAGCGCGAAGCCGCGACGTCCGAGTCGGTCGCCGGCGGCGACAATTCCTGCTCCGAGCAGGAAGTGGAGGACGATGAGCGAAATAATCACGGTGAATCAGAGGGGTTGGGCCGCTTCAACACTTTCGTCAAAGCGGTCTCTTAATTGACAGTCGAGGAGAAGTTTTTGATGCTAGTGCTCCTGCAGGAGGTTTGTCCTTAATCTCGGACTTGTGGCTGTGTGGTGTGCAGTGGTCGGCCTCGGGACTCCGACGGTGGAGAGGACAAAATAGTCCCCGCTGCTGTCGTCCGGTGTGCTAGCTCTCGTGTCATAAATTTCAGCTCCGGGTGCAGCGAAGCACTGTTCCATCTTTAGTTGGTGGCCTGATGGCCTTCACTTTGAAGCCGAGGAGGTCGACGGCTTCTTCGGTCTAGCCACGCAGTGAGCGCTCATTGCTCGACAGCAGTCACTCGGAGCGGCCAACGTCTTCGGTATCGAGGTGAACGGTATTTGCGACGAGCCTCTCCAAAACGCGTTGTACCCGGGTCGGGGCGACTACTGAGCCGAAATGCTGTTACGTCAACGTCGGTGCTCGCCTTCTTGACGATCAACGCCTGTCGTACATTCCTACCTGCGGCGCTTCTGCCGTTGCTGACGACGTAACGAGGCCGTTGCTAGCGAGGTTGGCAGCGCTCGTCGCCACGCGCTGAACGATGACAGCGGTGCATCCGAGATGGGTGCGAGCCATGGCCACGGGTAGACAGCTGCGGGAGAAATCTGAACGGAGCGAGAGCGAAATCCGGGTACGGGCGCTGCGGTCACCGCAACATTTATTGGCCGCAATAATTCGACGGGGTCGCCAACGCCAACATGAACTTCACGCCGAAGGGCAAGGTCGGCAAGGCACTCACTAAGAAAGGCGAGGCGGCGAGGGTGAAGATTGAGCTTGCGCAGCAGCGGGGTGTCGAAGATGAAGAGCGCAGGAAGGTCGGGGTGAGCGGTGAGAGCCGGGTCGCTGTCTCCAAGCGATTCGGCGGTAATCCAGACCGCCTCGAGACTCCGTGATGCATCGATGGTCGGCAAGAGAGGTTCATGAGGTGGGTTCTGACCTTTTCGAAGCTCGATGCGATGAGTCCCCTCGTCGAGTTGAGGTTCGTCAGGCCATTGTTCAATTGGACACGAGTGGCGAGATGGGCATTCGTCGCACAGCGCCGGCGCACGTTTAGTTACCTGCCATCTCGAGAATCCGTATGGCCGCCCGGTAGCTGACCCGATTGTCCATTGCCAGCCGGCTCGGTTTGCATACGACCCGTCGAGCAACTGGCGGTACATCTCGCGTTCCCCCGCTTGCCACTGGGCTCCTTCTCTCACCGTCCAGTGCGAGGCCAGCCACATACGCATCTGATTTGGCACCCATCCATCAGTTTCCAACTCGGTCAGCGCGAAGTCGAGACAGGCCATGGTGTTCCGTTCGCCCCAGCCTTGTGCGTTGGGCCGCTCTGGCGGCTGGTATCGGAGCGAGTCAGCGAGGTGCGTTCCGATTCGGGAGTACATGTGTCGCGTGTATTCCTGCCATAAAAGTTCGTCTCTGAATTTGTCGCGGTCGTGGTCAGGGGCAGTGCTGACGTGTTCCCAGGCCTCTCTGAGAGTGAGGAGGCCGTGTCGTATATATGGAGAAAGTTTCGACGCTCCGCGAGACGAGATGGGAAGTACTTCATTTCGTGTGGCGGCGTACCCGCGTACCTTGAACGACTCGAGGGCTAAAAGTGCCGCTGTTCGCCCGCCACGAAATCGTTCACTTGCGGTCCAGTCACCGAATGGCTCGCAAAACTCTCCAAGATGAGTCCGAACCCAGTCTTCAGCGTTGCTTGAGGGCGAAAGAATTGCAAATGACACCCGGAGATGGTGTCACGCAGTGGGATGCTCGTGCGTATCTCAGTGACGAATCAGCCGAACGCTTCTACCTCTTTGGCAAGGGACTGACTGCGGTTCTTCGCCTGTTACGTGTCAGCCATAGGGTTGAGGTCATGGCGGCAACGGCACGAGACCTTCTTGGCGATATCGATTTCGACCCAGCGGAACTGCATGCAAAGTATCTTCACGAGCGCGATAAGCGCATTCGACCCGACGGCAATGAGCAGTACGTAGAGATAACTGATCGATTCGCCTCATTTGGAGATGATCCATGGGCCGATGCGTCGTTTGAACGTGAGCCGCTGACCGACCATGTTGATGTCGTCATCGTTGGCGGAGGTTTCGGTGGCCTTCTCGCTGCCGCACACCTTAGAGAGATAGGAGTTAAGCGGATTCGGCTTATCGACGCTGCCGGCGATGTCGGGGGTACCTGGTATTGGAATCGATACCCGGGCGCTGCCTGTGACGTGCAGTCATATATTTACCTGCCGCTGTTAGAAGAACTCGGCGCAATGCCCCAACACAAGTATTCGTTCGCTCCGGAGATCATGGAGCATTCTCGCCGTATCGCTCGCCACTTCGACCTTTACGACGACGCGTGTTTTCAAACTGGTGTGACCTCGATGGAGTGGGACGACGGCGAATCTCGCTGGACCGTGTTCACCGATCGAAATGATGAGATGACGGCAAACATCGTCGTGCTTGCAACCGGCCCGCTCAACCGTCCAAAACTGCCTGGAATCGCTGGGATCACCTCCTTTGAAGGTCACATGTTCCACACCAGTCGATGGGACTATGACTACACCGGAGGCGACACGTACGGAGGTCTCATCGGCCTCTCCGATAAACGTGTTGCGATCATCGGCACTGGTGCAACAGCAGTGCAGTGCGTCCCGCATCTGGCTGACTCTGCAAAGGAACTGTTCGTGTTTCAGCGAACACCATCTTCAGTAGATGTTCGGGATAATGCTCCGACGGATACCGATTGGTTTGAGTCATTAGAGCCTGGGTGGCAGAAGCGATATATGGAGAACTTCACTGCGCTCGTGTCGGGTTATGACGAGCCAGAAGATCTCGTTGGCGATGGGTGGACCGAGATTTTTAGAGGACTCACCGGTATCGCAGCAAAAGATGCATCTCGGCGCCTTGGTCGCCGGCTTGATCCGAGAGAGAAAGAGGAGATGATGGAGCTCCTTGACTATCGGAAAATGAACGGCGTCCGAAATCGGGTGCAAACCACGGTGGTTAACCCTTCAACTGCTGCGGCGCTTCAGCCGTGGTATCGGCAGTTCTGCAAGCGGCCGTGCTTTCATGACAGCTACCTGCCAGCGTTCAACTCGTCAAATGTCACTCTTGTTGACACCGATGGTCAGGGGGTTGAACGAATTACACCAAACGGTGTTGTCGTAAACGGTGTTGAACATGAAGTTGATTGCATCGTGTTCTCGACAGGGTTCGAGTACGGCACCTCGTACACGCGACGTGCTGGTTTTGATGTCACCGGTAGAAACGGTGAAACGCTGTCGGAGCATTGGGCGGACGGGGTTCGCACGTTCCATGGGATGCACGCTCACGGTTTTCCGAATATGGCGTTCATCGGATTTGTTCAGACCGCAACCACGGTAAATATCCCGCATGCTCTCGCTGAGCAGTCTGCCCATTTCGCGCATGTTGTTGCCGAGTCGCGGGCAAGGGGTGCGTCAGTCATTGAAGCAACCCCGCAGTCGGAGCAGGAGTGGCTCACTGAGATTGAGCGCACGGCGGTGAGAGCACGGAAGTTCTACGAGGAGTGCACTCCGGGCTATTACAACAACGAGGGTCATGTGACCGATGGAACCGGATTCGCCGCTGGGATGTACGGCGCGGGTCCAATTAAGTTTTTTGATCTGCTTGCCCGGTGGCGAGATGAGGGAGGTCTCTCAGGCCTTCAACTCCGTTAGGCAAGCCTGCGGCTCTAGCCGTGACGGGCCCCCTGAGTACCGTCATTGGTGTGACGTGGGAACCCGAATTAGAAGAACTCCACCGGCGCGAACTCCTTGCCGAACAACTTGGAGGTGCCGACAAGGTTGAGCGGCAGCACCACTTTGGGAAACTCACGATTCGTGAACGGATTGACCAGGTAGTGGACGAGGGCAGTTTTTGGGAGATGGGTAAAGCCGCAGGGGTGGCGACCTATGACGATGAGGGGAATCTCATCGAGTTCATGCCGTCGAACTTTGTGTTCGGCATTGCGAATCTTGACGGCCGGCCGGCAGTGGTGTCAGGCGATGACTTCACGGTTCGTGGCGGCTCGAACGATGCATCAATTTCGGCGAAGCGCGAGGCATCCGAGACGATCGCGGCCGAAATGCGACTCCCTCATGTGCGCCTGCTCGACGGGATGTCGGGTGGAGGATCGGTGAAGACGATCGAACAGGCAGGGCGCACTTATATTCCGTTGCTTCCCGGCTGGCATACGGTGTGCGATCACCTCAATATCGCCCCATCAGTCTCCCTCGTGCTCGGCTCGGTGGCAGGTTTCGGAGCCGCTCGCGCAACCGCGTCGCATTATTCGGTCATGGTTCGAGATACCTCGCAGATGATGATCGCCGGACCAGCACTCGTCGAACAGGCTGGTCTGGGAGCGGTCTCGAAGTACGAACTTGGTCACGCTGACATTCATACTCGCAATGGGGCCATCGATGATGCGGTCGACACCGAGGTGGAGGCATTTGAAAAAGCGCTGCAGTTTCTGTCGTATCTGCCGACCTCCGTAGACGAACTTCCGCCGCTTGAAGATTGGGGCGATGACCCTGCTCGACGCGATGAGTGGCTCGTCGATGTGGTGCCAAGAAATCCTCGACAAAGCTACGACATGAAACGCATCATGACGACGCTCGTTGATGAGGGCAGTTTCTTTGAGATTGGTAGAGACTGGGGTACGTCGATTATCGGGGGGCTTGCTCGTCTCGATGGCGTGGCAGTTGCGATCTATGCGGAGAACCCGATGATGTATGGCGGGGGCTGGACTGCAGATTCGTGCAGGAAACTCACCCGTCTCATCGATCTCGCATCGATGTTTAAATTGCCGATGATTCACCTCGAGGACTGCCCTGGCTTTCTTATCGGTAAGGAATCGGAAGAGAGCGCGACCATTCGGTATGGCACCGAAGTGTTGGTGGCTCTCCGAGAGTCGGAGATGCCATATTGCACAGTGGTCGTACGGAAGGCATTTGGGGTTGCCGGGGCAGCAAACCGCAAGCCCGGGAGTGAATCGTTCCGGTTGGCGTGGCCCTCGGGAGACTGGGGCTCGCTACCTCTTGAGGGAGGCCTCGAAGTCGCATACAAAGCTGAGATTGAGGCAAGTGACGACCCCGAGGCGCTGAAGGCGGAAATCGCTGAACGGCTCAACAGTGTTCGGTCACCGCATCGGTCGGCCGAGTTCTACGAGATCGAACAGATCATCGATCCACGAGACACTAGAGCCATGCTGTGCGAGTGGGTGCAACTCGCTCGTCGAACAATGAAACCGACCGAGCCGTCATGGGGTTATCGCCCCTAGCGCGCTGTGCCGTAGTTGACAGCGAAAATCTGGAAGGTGGGCATGCGTAGCACTCATCGGGATTGTTACTATGTACATAGTGTTAATTGCCCCCGTATAGCCCCTCGATGTAACGGAGTTAGCGAATGACTGCATTTGATCTCGACCTTTCCAAGTACGAACTTGGTTGGAACGACGAAGTCGAATACGCCTTCGACCCGGTGAAGGGCTTGAACCAGGGCGTCGTTGAACAGATCTCGTGGTGGAAGGGTGAACCGAGGTGGATGACCGATTTCCGTCTGCGTTCATTATCGCTGTTCGACCGCAAACCGATGGCTGAGTGGTTCGCGCAGAACATGCCGGATATCGATTTTCAAGACATCTTCTACTACTTGAAGCCGGCGGGCGAACAAGTTGACGAATGGGATGAACTTCCTGAAGAAATGATGCGCACCTACGAGAAACTTGGTATTCCCGAAGCAGAGCGCAAGTATCTCGCAGGAGTCACCGCCCAGTACGAGTCTGAGGTTGTGTACCACAAGAACCGCGAAGACCTTGAGGCTCAGGGAATTCTCTTTTGCGACATGGATACTGCGATGCGGGAGTACCCAGATCTTGTTAAGAAGTATTTCGGCTCGGTCATTCCTCCCGGTGACAACAAGTTCGCAGCGCTGAACTCGGCCGTGTGGTCGGGTGGGTCGTTTATTTACGTTCCGCCCGGTGTCGAGTGCGAAATGCCTCTGCAGGCGTATTTCCGCATCAATTCTGAGAATGCCGGCCAATTCGAGCGCACGCTTATCATTGCTGATGAGGGCGCTCAAGTGCACTACATCGAAGGTTGCTCCGCTCCGGTCTACACAAGTGACTCACTGCACTCTGCGGTCGTCGAAATTGTGGTGAAGCCACATGCGCGAGTGACGTACACGACGATTCAGAACTGGTCGCCAAACGTATACAACCTGGTGACAAAGCGTGCTCGTGTTGAGGCCCATGGCCACATGGAGTGGATCGACGGCAACATCGGCTCGAAGCTCACTATGAAGTACCCGGCGGTGTACCTGGTTGGCGAAGGCGCGACGGGTGAAGTCTTGTCGGTCGCCTACGCCGGCGATGGTCAGCATCAAGATGCGGGAGCAAAGATGGTGCACGCTGCTCCAAACACCACTTCAAAGATCGTCTCTAAGTCGATTTCGAAAGACGGCGGAATCACTACGTATCGAGGATTGGTGAAAGTCGACGAAGGTGCGTATGGCTGCAAGAGCCATGTGCAATGCGATGCGCTCATTCTCGACGAAGACTCAGTATCGAAGACGTATCCCTACATGGAGATGGGCGAGCGGGATGCCGAGATCGGTCATGAGGCGACGGTGTCCAAGATCGCAGATGAGCAGATTTTCTATTTGATGAGCCGCGGGCTCTCTGAAGAGCAAGCGGTGTCAATGGTGGTCAACGGCTTCATTGAGCCAATCACTCGCACGCTTCCGATGGAGTATGCGGTCGAATGGAGCCGCCTCATTGAGCTCCAAATGGAAGGCTCCGTCGGATAATTCGACGAGCGACTCTTTGCAGCCATCTAGGGTGTAATCATGCCAATGCGGACAGAGTGCAAGCACTTCGAATCGCGGTCGTATCCAAGCGGTGACACGGTTCGCAAGTGCAACCTTGACCTTGCGCCTAACGCACCGTGGCGCTGCCCTGATGATTGCCCGAAATATGAGCGTCGGCTCGCCGACGCGGCATGGACGCATGGCTCACTTGTTGTTTCTGCAACACCTCCTGAGCCGGAAGGACTTGACGACGGAAGTGTTGAGGCTCTTCTCGATGCGGCTGAAGACATTTTAAATGATGTCGCCCCTTCGGTGATGCAAGAACTTGCCGAAGAGCGCGAGCGCAGTGAGCGTGGCGGCCGACTTCGACGCATATTTAGACGTCGCGGTGATTCCTAAGCACCGAGTGAATTAGCACTATCTCGATAGTAGAATTTGTCTGTGCTTGCACTGGCAGATCTAGAACTCCCAACTGCCGACGCTGAAATCTGGCGCTACAGCCGCATCGCCGATTTGGACCTCACTGCGTTCGAAATTCAGCCCGGTTCCCGAGAAGTGACGGGTGATGACACCTTTATCACTCTTGACGCTGAGGCTGATGAGGCGATCGCAGCCCCCGACGTCTTCGCTGAATACAACGCCGGCCATCAGCGAACGGTGGACATTACCGTCCCCGCAAATACCGCAGTCTCTGAACCGATCGTGATCGAGCATCGCGCCGACTCGGGCAGCGCAATCTTTCCTCGCACAGTGATTCGACTCGGTGCTCATGCGTCGTGCACGGTGTTCGAACGCTTCAGATCTGCAGACGACGCTGCCTCACTCGTAGTGCCGGTGCTCGTAGTTGACGCAGGGCCGGGCTCGTCGGTGACATATCTGGCGGTAAACGACGTTAATGAGTCTTCGTGGCAGATTGGCCATCAACTCGTTGCCGCAGGTCGTGATTCATCAGTTCGCCTTTCAACAATCACGCTCGGAGGCCACTACACGAGAGTTCGAACCGAAGCGACGTCAAAAGAAACGGGCTCAGAGATCGAGCAGGTCGCCCTGTATTTCGCAGGTGGAGACCAGATGCATGACTTCCGTGTCATTCAAAATCATGTCGCTGAGCGCACATCGAGCGATCTGTTGTTTAAAGGTGCAGTTCAAGACCGGGCACGGAGCGTGTACACCGGAATGATCGCAATCGAAGAAGCAGCGAAGGGCACCTCTGCAAATCAGACGAACCGCAATTTGACGTTGAGCGAGGGAGCGTGGGCCGAAAGCGTGCCCAATCTGGACATCAGGAATAACGACGTTCGTTGCAGCCATGCATCAACGGTCGGCCCGATCGATGAGGAGCACCGCTACTACCTCGAAAGTCGTGGGGTGCCTCCAGAGGTGGCGGAGCGCCTCGTTGTCCTCGGGTTCTTCGACGAAGTGTTGAACCGCCTTCCCGATGGCGACATTGTCGACGAAGTGCGGGAGCGCGTTGCGAGGAAGTTGTCGATTGGAGTGACGTCATGACGACGGTGTGCAAGTTTGATGACCTTGTTGACGGTGCTGCGGCGTGTCACGTGATCGATGGTGTTGCGGTTGCTGTGGTGCGAATCGGTGACAATGTGCACGCAATTGACGATGTTTGCAGCCATGCGAATGTGTCGCTGTCAGAAGGAGATGTCTGGCCCGATGCGTGCACGCTTGAATGCCCGAAACACGGAAGTGCGTTCAGTTTGACGAGCGGTGAACCAGACACCCTCCCAGCGACAGTTTCCGTGCGGGTTCACCAGGTGTCGATTGTTGACGGCAACGTGAGTGTGGAGCTCTCATCATGAGCGTCCTTGAGATTTCGGGGTTGCATGCAGAAGTGGCTGGAAACGAAATTCTGCGCGGTGTCGACCTCCGTATTGAATCAGGTGAAGTTCATGCGGTGATGGGGCCAAACGGTGCCGGTAAGAGCACGTTGTCGGCGGTAATTATGGGTCGGCCCGGCTACACCGTGACCGCAGGAAGCGTCACCCTCGACGATGCTGACATTCTTTCCCTGCCAACCTGGGAGCGCGCGGCGGCGGGGGTGCACCTCATCATGCAGTACCCGACGGAAGTTCCAGGTGTCTCGCTTGTCGACGCGTTGAGTGAGGCATTGCAGCATCGTGGTCGTGATACAGCAGGGCTTTCTGACCTGATGAAGGCCGAAGCCGACCGAATTGGATTCGAGCACCGTTTTCTCGACCGCCCGCTCAATGTCGACTTTTCAGGAGGCGAGAAGAAGCGAAACGAGACGCTGCAGTTAGCAGTTTTACAACCAGGGTTTGCGATTCTCGACGAACTCGATTCAGGGCTTGATATCGACGCGTTGCGAGACTGTTCCCGAAGAGTCGAAGAGCTCTCAAATGATGCCGGCAACCCTCTTGGAGTGCTCGCAATTACCCACTACAGCAGGCTGTTGAACGAGCTTAGGCCCGACCACATTCACATTCTGGTGAAGGGGCAAATCGTGACGAGCGGTGGCGCGGAACTGGCTGACATTCTTGAGCGTGACGGGTATACAGCATTCACAGGCGACGATGACGAAGCAGCAGAAGAATCTGCTCCGTCGTCACTCGACGATCTCTTCAAGATGTGAGACTGGCGGTGGCCGCCGGCTCGGCAGTTCAGCAATGATTTTTCGGGCGGTGTCATCGCTCAGTATTGACCACACCGAAATTTCTGAACTGGTTCGGAAGCATCCGACACACATGCCGCTATCTAGCCGGCACACCTTGGTGCAGGGGCTGATCTGACTCATGACCGCCTCTGAATATTCGAAGAAGATGTTGCACACCGACCCACAACCGCAAGTTACTCGCCGAAGGTGAGTACGGTTCGTCTGTGCCTGAAACTTCTTCTGAAGCTGTTGCAACCCCCCACGCAAAATTTCCTGGGATGCGAGTTGTCGCTGGAGGCTTTCTCGTACTGACTACGTCAGCTGGGCTCGGGTTTTATGGTCTCGCTGTCTATCTGAATGCGCTCAGCAAAGAGCGAGGTTGGGATATTGCGTCGCTGTCGTTTGGTACCACCGTCTTCTTCGTTGTTGCGGGTGTCACTGGGTTGTGGGTCGCCCGATTTATTGCCCGCCGCGATGCTCGTCTTGCAGTACTCGGCGGTGGCATTATTGGCGCAGGGTCTCTGCTGGCTCTCGGTGAGATCACTGCGGTCTGGCAGTTATATGTCGTCTACTGCCTGTACGGGGTCGGGTTCGCAGCCGCAGGTCTTGTGACGGTCACGACTGTCGTGACGAGGTGGTTTCATCGTCGGCGAGCGATGGCAATTTCAGTGGCGTCAACGGGTCTTTCGGTGGGCGGTGTGCTTATTACCCCTGCGGCGAAATGGTTTGTCGACGAACGGACGTTGCAGGGTGCTGCGCCGTGGCTCGCTCTGGTCTTTTTCATTGGCACGGTCGTGCCCGGCTGGTTCTTTATGAAGAGCGATCCGGCCGATTCTGGGTTTCTTCCTGACGGTGAACCGGTTGCGCCGGGCGCATCGGCGATGGTGTTGTCGGGAACTCCCTTTGCCGTTGCCATGCGAAGCAGATTTTTCCTTGCGGTGACCGTTGGCTACATCTTGTCGTTGGGCTCTCAGGTGGGCGGAATTCAGCAGTTGGTGAAACTCGCTGAAGAACGTACGACAGCGACGACTGCTGCGTTCGCAACGTTGGCGCTTGCGGTGACGTCGATCATCGCCCGACTCGTCGGCGGGAAGGTGTTCCCCAGATTTGCGTTGGGCAGAGTGATTACAGTGCTCTCATTTTTTCAGATGATCGCGCTTGCCGGACTCGCACTGTCATACAACACCTGGGTGTTCTTTGCGTTCATCCTTTTCTTCGGAGCGACGGTGGGCAACATTTTGATGTTGCAACCACTTCTCATTGCCGAGCGGTTTGGAGTGAGGGAGTACCCAAAACTGTTTGGCCGAACACAGTTCTTCAGCGTCGTTGGCGTCGCCGGAGGACCGTGGCTACTCGGGTGGCTTCATGACGTTGCAGGTGGTTACGAGACCGCGTATCTCGTTGCTGCAGGCATGTCTCTCGCCGGAGTGTTCGTGTTCCAATTAGGAGGACCAGCAGAGAACCCCAGCGATCATACCGAAGGTTGACCAACCCTCGGTTTACTTGCGCTGAGTCCCGACTTTGAGCTCTTTGAAAGCAACGCCGGTGTCGACGGAAATATCGCGTGGCAGTCCGAGTACGCGGTCGCCAATGATATTGCGCTGAATTTCATCGGTGCCTCCTGCAATGCCCGACGACAGCGAGCCGATCATGTTGACAGCAAGCGCTTCTTCGTCGCTGCCTTCGCCTTCCCACGCCGCAGTGGCGGGTCCAGCAATATTTTGGGCGATCTCGCGGAAACGTTTTGCGATGATCGAGCCGTAGAGCTTGCCGAGCGAGCCGCCGGGCCCAGGAGCCTTGCCGGCCTTCATTTCGGCTCGGTTGCGCATCGCCACCATCGATTTTGTTGACTCCATGCAGTAGATTTGCATGAGTTCGTCGCGAACAACCGGGTCGCTGATTGAGCCGTTGCGAGTTGCCCACTTCGCAAGCACGTCGTACGTCGGCTGGGTGATCTTTCCAGCATTGAGAGAGCCAATTGCGACTCGCTCATACATGAGCATGGCTGTTGCCTGACGCCAACCGTTGTTGTACTCGCCAAGCAAGTTGTCGGCAGGAATGCGTACGTCGGTGAAGAAGACTTCGTTGAAGTGATTGCCGCCGTCGATCTGGTTGATTGGGCGAATTTCGACACCGGGGCTCTTCAGATCGATGATGAACATCGAAATACCTGCGTGCTTTGGCTGGTCAGGGTCTGTTCGAGCGATGATGACTCCGTAGTCAGAGACATGAGCGAGGGTGGTCCAGACCTTTTGACCATTGAGGATCCACTCGTCGCCATCTCGTTCGGCCTTAGTTTGAAGGCTTGCCACGTCACTGCCAGCGCCGGGTTCGGAGAACATCTGGCACCAAACCGTCTTCGCTGAGATGTTGTCGGGCATGAACTTTCGCTTCTGCTCATCGGTGCCAAATTCATTCAGCACGGGCAAGCACATGCCATGGCTAATTACGAGCTCGCCGGTCATCATCGGGAACCCCTGAGCAACCTGTCGGAAAATGCGCTCATGTTCGAGCGTGAGTCCAGCACCGCCGTACTCCTTTGGAAACGGAATTCCAGCAAAGCCGGCTTCTGCGAGACGCCCCTGGAACTCACGGGCGGCACTCAGGTCGCGGCCCTTACCGGAGGAAGTATTCGATTCCAGAAAACTGCGAACCTGGCTCGCAAACTCTTCTGCTTCTTGCGGGGAGAGGGCAGTGCTCATCGATACTCCTTTAAGCGGATGACTTGATAACACACGCTGTCATATCGGATTGTCATTGGTCTAATCCGGGACTGAACAGAATCGCAATCTCGACTAGGTTTTGCACATGTTCAGTGAAGTCAACGGCAAGCTTTCTTCGACATTTGTATTTGCTGATTTTGATGAGTCCATGGCGTTTGTCAACGCGGTGGCCGAAGTGGCTAATGAGCATGATCATCATCCGGACATTTCTATTTCGTGGAATACCGTCGTGATCGAGTGTTGCACCCACTCGGCGGACGGAGCGATTACCGAACTTGATCATGCGCTGGCGGCGTCAATTTCACAGCTCAAACAAGTGGGAGGGTGACAGGCGTGCACGCCAATGTGCAACGGGTAGTTGATGCCGCAGCAGCACTTGGCCTTGAGGTCTCTCCCCGGACGTTCCCAGACGGCACGCGGACGGCTCAGGAGGCCGCGGATGCAATCGGGGTCGAGCTTGGTCAGATTGTGAAGAGCCTTATTTTCGGGGTCGATGGGGAGATTGTTCTTGCGTACGTGAGTGGTGCTAATCAGCTCGATGAAACGAAGTTGGCTGAGGCGGCTGGCGGAGTCATGTGTCAGCGCGTTGATGCGGATGTGGTGAGGTCTGCAACAGGGTTTCCAATAGGTGGCGTTCCTCCTTTCGGGCACGCAACTCCACTACGAGTCTTTATTGACCCTGATCTTCTGAAATATGGCGAGGTTTGGGCTGCTGCTGGTACGTGGCACGACGTGTTCGGCATCGATCCGCACAAGTTGGTGGCAGCCAGCGGGGGAGCGGTCACTGATCTGAAGCGGAACTAGCCGTCTCTAGAGATCAACCTCACCTGATACGCACACCGCAACATTTCCTCCCACCCACACGTCACCGCCCTCGTCGACTTCGACAGACACGAACCCGCTTCGCCCGACAGCTCTTCCTTGACAGACGCGATATGGCGCAGAGAATCGGCCCGAAGCGATCATCCACTGTGCAAGAGAGGCGTTCAGGCTCCCCGTTACAGGGTCCTCGATGGTGATGCCATTTGACGAATAGAACGCCCTGACCTCATAGGCATACGGAGAACCGGGCGGGTGGGCGCCCGCAACACCGAGACTGAGATGGGTTGTTGGCGATGTGAGTGCCAGCACTTCGTCTGCAGACTTTAGGAGCAGCCCGAGCCAACCAGGCCCGTTGTCAATCCATTCGGCATCGATGATCGATGAGCGGTGAATTGCGAGTGCTTCCGCGGCTTCAGCAACAACGTGCTCATCGGCATCACCGCTCCTTATGAGTGGGGGTGCTTTGAAAGAGAACACGTCATCCCGATGACGAATCTCAACAAGACCCACCTCGCACTCCTGAACGAGGTCAGCACCCGTTCGCTTGTGGTCCTGAGTTGTCAGCCATGTCGAGGCAGATCCGAGCGTGGGGTGACCCGCAAACGGGAGCTCCTCGGTTGGGGTGAAGATCCTCACTCGATAATCAGCTTCAGCGTGCGTGGGCGACAGCAGAAACGCGGTTTCAGAGAGGTTGGTCCAGTGCGCAAAGGCCTGCATTTCAGAAGTTGTGAGACCCTCAGCGTCGACGACAACTGCGAGTGGATTTCCCTGATACGGGTGCTCGCCAAACACATCAACTTGCAGAAATCTCCGTCTCACCGGTGACAGTCTCCCATATGGGTTGGTGAATGGTGGGCCGAGCCGCTCAAGGGAAATGACGATGTCAGGGGCAAAGTGTCGACGTCGGGCGTTGGATGCGATCAACGGTGCATGCGAGAATGAAAAACGTTCTTCGAGAATCATCGAGAACAGTGATCGAAAAGGGAGGGCTCGTGGGGGCTTCAGGAAGCGAACGAATTGCACCCGGATTTCACGAGCATGCGATCGAGACGATGGAGCGAGCCGAACTTGAAGCGCTGCAGTTGCAGCGTCTTGTGGCGACCTTCGATGTCGTCAAAGAGCGTGTGCCTGCGTTCCGCGAGCGGTTGGCAAACATCGCGACTCCGGTATCTCTCGACGACATTCGTGACATTCCCTTCACAAAAAAGATCGATCTGAGAGACAACTACCCGTTCGGCCTATTTGCAGTACCTCGCAACGAGGTGCAGCGAATTCATGCAAGCAGTGGCACGACGGGGAAACCAACCGTCGTTGGGTACACCGCTGAAGACCTGTCGATGTGGGCGCGATGTGTTGCCCGATGTCTGCGGGGCGCTGGCATTGAGGCCGGTTGGATGTTGCATAACGCCTACGGTTACGGGCTGTTTACCGGCGGTCTTGGTTTGCATGCTGGCGCAGAGGAAGCCGGAATTTCAGTGGTTCCAGTGTCGGGCGGTAACACCGAGCGGCAACTCATGCTCATCGAAGATTTCGCTCCTGAGTCGATCTGTTGCACCCCGTCGTATGCGTTAACTCTTGCCGAGCAACTGCCAAAGAACAATTCGCTTCGAGTCGGTGTGCTTGGTGCCGAACCCTGGTCAGAACTGATGCGTCAACAGATCGAAGAGAAACTGTCGATGATCGCCGTCAACATTTATGGGCTTTCGGAGGTCATTGGCCCAGGTGTTGCGTGCGAAACCGCAGACCGCTCGGGTCTCGTCGTCATGGAAGACCACTTTTACCCTGAGATCGTGCACCCCGACACCGGAGAGGTGCTCGATGAAGGCGAAGTGGGAGTGTTGGTGCTCACCTCGCTGACAAAACAGGCGTTCCCGATCCTGCGCTACTGGACTGGTGACCTCTGCTCAATCACTCGTGAGCCATCACCCTGTGGTCGGACGCACGCACGTATTTCATCAATCGTTGGCCGAAGCGATGACATGATCGTCATCCGAGGCGTCAACGTGTACCCAAGCCAAGTGGAACACGCGCTTCTAGGTGTTGATCTTGCAGCACCTCATTTCAGGCTCGTCGTTACGAGAGATGGCACGCTCGACAATCTCACCGTTGAAGTTGAACCGGCTGATGGCGTCGGGTCAGTTGAAGAAGTTGGAAGTTCGTTGGCAGCCAGTGTCTCCGATGCGTTGCGGTCCTCTCTTGGCATTGGGGTGGCGGTCACTGTCTCTGAACGTGGGGCGCTTCCTCGCTCAGAGGGCGGCAAATTGTCTCGGGTTGATGACCGCCGTTCGCTGTAGTCGAATCTCGGTCAACCGGTGTTGGGCAGTAGTCTTCGAAGAGGAGGTTGTCGATGAGAACTTGGGCTGATCTTGACGAATTTCAGGCATTTCTTAACGATGGCGGCATGGTCGAAGCAGACGACGATATGCCAGAGGAATACCGGCATGAGGTCTTCCGATTTATCGAGTTTCATGCCAATTCCGAACTCATGGGTGGTCTCACCGAACGAGACTGGATTCCTCATTCACCAGGGTTGAGGTTGAAGCAGATCTTTCTCGCAAAGACCCAAGACGAAATCGGACACGCCCATCTGCTGTACATGGTTGCCGCCGACATGGGTGTCAAAACTCGTGATGAGATGATGAACGACCTGCTTGCAGGAAAAACCCGCTTCCATAACGTGTTTCACTACCGGGCAGAGACCTGGGCAGATCAAATAGCCATTGCGTTCTTAGTCGATGCGGCAGCCTTCGCAAGTCAGCGAGCAGTATTTGCGAAGTGCACGTATGGGCCGTACAAGCGGATTCTCCGTCGCATTGTTGGCGAAGAGGGATTCCACATGCGTCACGGCGAAGAGATGCTGCTGAAAATGGCGTCGGGCTCACAGGTGCAACGCGATCTATTCCAAGCAGCTCTTGAACGCTGGTGGTGGCCTGCTGTCCAGCTGTTTGGGCCTGATTCACCTCCAGATGATCCGCTGCTCAAGTGGTACATCAAGAGCGAGCGCAACGAGGTCTTGCGGCACGCGTACGTGCAAAAGTACGTGCCGTTGCTTCAAGGGTACGGATTCACCGTTCCTGACGATGGCCTGCATCAAGACCCTGATACCGGTGAGTGGATGATGAGCGAGATTGATTGGGCACCGCTTAAGGCAACGTTTTCAAATGCGGGTCCAGATTCTGCCCGCCGTCTTGCAAATGCCGTCCGGAACCATGCCGAGAGCGCGTGGTTCCGAGAATCAATTGGTGTTTCGGCGTGACAGCGGCGCGCACTGCCATCGCACCAGAGATGGTGCGGTCTTCGTTGAAGAGCGTGATGGACCCTGAATACGGAACTCTCTCAATTGTCGATCTTGGCATCGTCGACGATGTTGCCGTAGATGGCGACCGAGTGACGGTTACGCTGCTACCGACAATGGCAGGCTGCCCGGCTCGAGAAGTGATCGAATCGGATGTGCTCACAGCCCTTCAAACCCAAGGGCTAACCAATGTCGAGGTGGTGTGGCGGCTCGATGGCAGCTGGGCGCCGCGCATGCTGTCGCCGTTGGCGGTCGATCAACTGGGCCGTGAGTTCTCGATAGCAATCCGCCATGATGGTGTGCTGCCGACGTGCCCAATATGCGAAAAGCCATCGCTTCGCGAGGTGAGCCCGGTGGGTCCGACGCGATGTCGAGCGGTTGCATGGTGTGATGCCTGCCGGAACGTTGTTGAGGTTGTGGGATGACGGCGTCACAGATTTACGAGGTCTTTTTGAAAGCCGACGGGAAGAGCGAATTTCGTCATGTTGGTGCCCTAGGAGCCGCCGATAACGAGATGGCACTGCTTCTCGCCCGTGAGTGCTACTGCCGTCGAGCAGAGGGCGAACAGATTTGGGTAGTTCGCCGAGACGATATTTCGTCTGCAGACTCGTCTGAGACCGCACCAAACCGCAACAAATCTCATCGGCATAATGATGGAAAGCTTGTTGCCGAGCACCGACGGCAACTGCGAGAGGGCTCGTGACACTCGCATCAATTGATAAAGGTGCACAGGAGTACCTGCTGGCGTTCGCCGATGATGAGCACATGATGGGCAGCCACCTTGCATGGTGGATCGGCATTGCCCCGTTTTTAGAAGAAGACCTCTCTCTGTGCTCGATCGCCCAAGACGAACTCGGGCACGCCATTGCGTTATACGAACTACTGGTTGACGATGTAGACCACTTCGCGTTGCGGCGCCAACCATCTGAATATCGTTCTTGTTCGTTTGTGGAGGCGGCGTTGCCGCAATGGGAAGACACGTTGATACGTCACTGGCTGTACGACGTCGGCGAACAGATTCGTTGGAATGCCGTTGTCGACTCGTCAGTACCTGAATTGTCATTGATCGCCCAGCGCGCGCTTACCGAGGAGTCATTCCATCGTTCTCATTCAACGTTGCTGCTTCGGCGCTCGTTGTCGGGCAGTCAAGAGGCTCGACAGCGCCTTGTATCGAGCATGGAGTCGTTAGTCCCCCAGTCGATGACAATGTGGTCGCCGGTCGCCGGGGAGGCAGATGCTCTTGCAGATGGCGTCACCTCGCTGTCGTCGAGTGACGCTGAAACTGCGTATAGCGAAGCAGTACTAGCTGACCTGAATGAGTGGGGAATTTCACTGAACTGGGCTCCCACGTCGGCGCCAAATAATGATCGTGTTGCCCGAGTAGAAGGTTTCGACGAATTCCATGCGTCGCTCAACCTGGTACTCGACCTAGATCCCGATACCGAGTGGTAGGAGACGCACATGTCTGCAGTTGAACTCATAGTTGATGGCTCGATGGCAGAGCTCATCATGAAGCGCCCCGAGGTGCTCAACAGTCTTGACGAACAGGCCGTTGAAGAAATGTCAGGAGCATTGCAGGAGGCAGAAGCGAGCGGTGCTCGCGGCTTGTTATTGCGAGGGGAGGGTCGAGGGTTCTCCGCCGGACGCGACCTTTCGACGGCATCCCCGCTCACCGAAGATGCGTATGAGATTTTGTCGGGGGTGTTTAATCCCTTAATCGCACAGCTGCGAAATCTGCCGATCCCGACGGTGGCCGCTGTGCACGGCCCCTGCCTTGGTGTCGGGTTTGGCCTTGCAATGGCCTGCGACGTCGTCCTCGCAGCCCGAAAATCGACACTAGGTTCGCCATTTGCCAATATCGGATGCGTCCTCGATTCGGGTGGCCACCTTGCGTTGGTGCATCGTGTCGGCGCGCATAGAGCACTAGAACTCATCTACACCGCAGAGTTGATCAACGGTGAGCGTGCCGAGCAGATCGGCCTCGTCAACCGGGTTGTCGATGACGATGCTCTTCTCGACACTGCCCGAGAGATGGTGATGTCAATTGCGGAGGGACCGACGCAGGCACTTCTCGAATCGAAGCGGATTATTTCGGGTATTGTCGACGACGGCAGCAGTCTTGCTGAGGTGCTCGAAGCGGAGGCCGCTGCGCAAGGCCGCATGGCTGGCACCCCCGATTATGTCGAGGGCATCACTGCCTTTTTGGAGAAGCGCAAGCCAACATTTCGCGGCCCAGCCTGAATTACGTTCGTAGCTGCTGAGTGCGGCCCCGGAAAATGGCGACAGGCTCGTCGTTTCCGTCGGTGACAGTGATGGTCCATCTGGCTTGACGTCCCGAGGCGTACTGGCAGGTTGCGGTGGCTCTTACGGTGTCGTTCATCTCGACAGGCTTGAGCCAGTCGATGTGTGCTGACGATGCTAGGGCAGTTCCATTCTCAACCGAGCTTGCGAGCGACATTGCAACGTCGGCGATCATGAAGATGTACGCGCCATGCCCAATGTTGTACGCGTTGCACATCGACGGCTGTATCGGCATTGATACGACGGTGCAGTCATCAGAGATGCATTCAACAGTGATGTTTCGATCTGCGATGACCGGATCAGTCTCCGCGAGTGATCTCGCATGTTCACTTCGGCTCATGCAGTGAATGGTCCTCCATCGAATCGATCGACGTTGGCGAAGTCCTCCACCGGGTTTCGCTTCAATTTGGTGAGCTGTTTCACCGGGTGGCCGAGGGGAACCATTGCAGCCACGGCGTAGTGCTCTGGAAGGCCAAGAAGTTGTTGAACTTCAGTTTCGGCATACGAAAGGTATGTCGTGAGCACTCCGGCGAGACCCTCGTTGCGGGCGGCCAGGAGAATGCTCCACACGAACGGATAAATCGATGCGCCGCTGATCACGCCGACACGGTCGAGAATTGAGTCGAAGCTGCACACGACGCTGAGGTCGACGGAGATAACGAGCACGGCAGGTGCTTCAACCATCTCATTGACACCGGGAAAGTCTTTGTCGATCGAGCGTTCTGCTTCAAGGTCGATGGTAGAAGGGACGATGGTGTTCCACGGGGCCTCTCCGGCAGCCACTTGGGCGACATATTGATTTGTGGCCGGTTTGATAAGTGACTTGAACTGTTCGCGTATCGCGCGGTCTTTCACCACTGTGACATGCCACCCTTGGCGGTTCCCGCCGTTGGGGGCGAACCGGGCGTTGTCGAGAATTCGGTAGATCGTTGCGTCGTCAACGGGTTCGTCAGTCCATTGGCGGCAAGAAAATGTGGTGCGCATTACCTCGGAAAGTTCCATATACCAACGGTAGCCGTTGTCAAAGTGTGTCGAGTTGCCGAGGATGTGCGTCACCGCACTGCGGGCAGGAAACGTGTTCAGCAGACGTCACAAAACGGCGACGGAGTGCAGATACAACGTCAATGCTCCACACCGTTTCGACACCAGCGTCCGAACATGCCGCGCAGATGAACCAAAAGGTCTTTGGCGCATTGGTCGTCGTGGTATCGACGCTCTCTGCAGACCGTGAAGAGTTGTTCATCAGCGATGGTTGCCTAGTTCGTACCGTTTATCGCGAAGAAGATAAAACATTGCGCTATCGCGGAAACTCCCCATCGCTTGCGGGTATGTGACGACGAAGGATTCCGTCAAAGGTGCCTTTGGCACGGTCGTGAGCCCGAGAGTCGACCGGTTGGTTGACGCAGCAGCCACCATTGCAGAGGTGTGATTACGTGTGAGCCGTTCGAGTCGCAAAGGATTACCTTTCAGAGTGACGTCCTCTAGTGGAGGCATCACTTCACGCCATCCAGTCTGCGATGGATTGCTCAGTATCGGAGCCTGCCTTGAACCTTGCTCTCACTGCAGCGGCATCTTCAGGGAGACGGTTTTGGCTGGCTTTTGCCTTTCCAGTGATCTCGGAAACGGCTAATTCGACGCTGACTATCGCCTTTCGTTGAGCATCGATGTACTCACCTGGGGCGTCTGAAATAGCCCAGGGCTGAGCCGAGTTGCGCTCATGCAGGTCGGTGAGCGCCATGAGCAGCGCTTCCTCATCAGTGTTTGGCAGCATCTGAAGCGTTCCCCGAACCTCAACTGTCACGTAGTTCCACGTTGGTACGACCTTTTCGTCTCGCTGCTTCGACGGGTAGAGCGATGGCGAGACATAGGCGTCAGCAAGATGCACAATGAGAAGGCACTCTGGTGCATCGCTCACCACCTTCCAGTGGGAATTGGCTTTTGCAAAATGTGCCCAAATCCGCACGCCGTCGGGGCTCGACTGCACGATCAACGGCAAAAAGGTTGACTGGATGCCGCCCTCATGAGCGGTTACGAAGTATCCGGCACCCACATTGCGCACAACGTCGAGCGCTTCTGATTCCGTCATGGCGAATGCTGGGGGAACATACATGTCTGCATCGTAGGCAGTGCGGGGCCGCTGGCAGCGTCTGGGCGACCTTCCGAAAAGGTGGCCTGACGTGACAAAATTGGATATGCGCCCGTTCACTCTTGACCCGTTCACCATCGACATCCCGCAGGCCGATATCGACGATCTCCACCGCCGCCTTGATGCGACCCGCTGGCCTGAGGCGGAAACTGTTGACGATTGGAGCCAAGGTATTCCTCTCGCCTACGTCAAAGAGCTTGCTGACTATTGGCGGCATTCGTATGACTGGCGTAGCAGAGAAGCCCGGATGAACGCGTTTGATCAGTTCATTACCGAGATTGACGACCTCTCCATTCATTTCATCCACCAACGTTCCCCAGAACCGAACGCAATGCCGTTGCTCATCACCCACGGTTGGCCAGGGTCAATCGTCGAATTTGTCGATGTAATTGGCCCCCTCACCGACCCGGTTGCCCACGGCGGGAAGGCAGAAGACGCATTTCACGTCGTGTGCCCATCTCTTCCGGGTTACGGATTCTCAGGTAAGCCAACCGCCAACGGCACTGGTGTTCCAAAGATCGCTGCGCTCTGGGCAGCATTGATGGAACGCCTTGGTTACGAGAGTTGGGTTGCGCAGGGAGGTGACTGGGGTTCGGCAGTGACAACACAGATTGGTCGAGATGCCTCATCACAGGAGGACCACGGATGCATCGGTATCCATGTCAACATGCCAATCGCTAGACCTACCGAGAAGGCGAAGAGTGACCCCGACAAGGCTGATCAGGAGGCCTTTGCGGCACTCAAATTTTACCAGCAGTGGGACTCTGGCTATTCAAAACAGCAGGCGACTCGCCCTCAGACGTTGGGGTACTCGCTGGTCGATTCACCGGTCGGTCAACTGGCGTGGATCATCGAAAAGTTCTGGGCGTGGACCGACTGCGACGGGCATCCCGAAAACGCCCTCAGCCGAGACGCAATGCTCGACAACGTCATGATGTACTGGCTTACCGGCTCTGGGGCCTCATCGGCCAGGCTGTATTGGGAAAGCTACGGGGCATTTGGCGGCGGTGAGACCGTCACTATTCCATGTGGCATTGCATCTTTCCCACAAGAAATTATCCGGCCGCCACGCTCGTGGTGCGAGAACTCTTACAACGTCACGCACTGGACAGATATGCCCAGAGGTGGACATTTCGCAGCCCTCGAGCAGCCGGAAATGTTTATCGACGACGTGCGAGCGTGTTTCCGCTCGCTGCGCCCATAGGTCAGACGATCTTGTTGGTGCCTCCGCCCCAGTAGCGGTCGCGGAGGAGGCGCTTATACAGCTTGCCGGTCGGAAGTCGTGGCAGCTCAGCCTCATAATCGATGGAGCGTGGAACCTTTTGGCGTGAAAGATGCTCACGGCAGTGTTCCAACAACTCTTCGGTGAGCTCGTCACCTGAGGTGATATCGGGCATCACCTGAATGACTGCCTTAACCTCTTCGCCGAGGTCCTCGTTCGGAACGCCGAAGACGGCAGCATCGAAGACTTTCGGGTGGGTGATGAGGAGGTCTTCAATTTCTTGCGGGTAGATGTTCACACCACCTGAAATGATCATAAATGTCTTCCGATCGGTGAGAAACAAGAACCCGTCATCATCGACATAACCGATATCGCCAACGGTGGTCATGGTGCCATCAGGTGAGGTTGACTCTTTCGTTTTTTCAGGATCGTCGAGGTAACTGAACTCGGTGCCCGACCCGAACCACAGCGTGCCGGGAGTGCCGTTTGGCAACTCGTTCATGTCGTCATCCATGACATGGACTTCGCCGAGAACGATCTTTCCCACGGTGCCGGGATGCGCGAGCCACTGCTCGCTATCGCATGCGGCAAAACCAAGGCCTTCGGTCGCGCCGTAGTACTCGTGAATGATGGGTCCCCACCACTCGATCATTTGATGTTTCACCTTGACGGGGCATGGTGCGGCAGCGTGAACTGTGAACTCGAGCGACGAGAGATCAAACTGTAGACGCTGCTCATCTGAGAGCTTTAACATGCGCGAGAACATCGTTGGAACGAGTTGGGAATGACTCACGCTATAGGTCTCGATAAGTCGTAGATAGTCGACCGGGTCGAACTTCTCCATGACGATGACCGTTCCACCAGCCCGGAGTGTGAGCGCAACTGCGGCCTGCGGAGCTGAGTGGTAGAGCGGGGCAGGGGAGAGGTAAATCATGCCCTCTCGGTATTGCCACAAATCCAACAAGAAGTGGTATAGCGGTAGCATTTCTGCCGGTGGCTGATCTGGGAGTGGTCGAAGGATACCCTTTGGGCGTCCCGTCGTTCCTGACGAATACAGCATTGGTGTACCGAGCGACTCATCTTCTATCGGTGTTGTCGGCATTGATGACGTTGCTGCTGCGTAGTCGACGACCCGCGGATCTGAAATGTCGCTTGGCACGCCACCGCACACAAACACTTTCCGTACATTTGGCGCGCCGTCGAGGGCCTCGAGAGCCAAATGCACTTTCGAGGTTGACGTTACCAATAGCTCTGAACGTGAGTTTGAGAGGATGTAGGCAAGTTCTTCGGCGGTGAGAAACGAATTGACGCAGGTGTAGTACGAGCCGGCGCGTTCCCCTGCTGCGCACGACTCCAAATACCACTCATTGTTCTCCATGAAAATGGAGTAGTGGTCAAGGCGTTGAAGGCCTTCGTTGCGCAACACATGTGCGAGTTGGTTTGCTCGCGCCTCAAACTCGCTAAAGGAGATGGTCTTTCCCGTCGATGCCATGATGATGGCTGCTCGGTCAGGATTCTTGATCGCATGTTGGTCGAGATACATCGGTGCCTCCGTTCAGACTCCTTCAGCGTAGACAATTGACATCTGGCGGAAATATTTGGAGACTGAGGGGTCGGATGTGACGGGTGCATCCGTGTGGGGAGCAAGTTCGATAAGTTCAAACCATGGACATTGCTGTATTTGGATTTGACCCGACTGTCGACGAGCTGGAGAACAGCCTTAGAGAGGCGGCCGAACAAGGCTTTCCCAGTTACTGGATGCCACAGATTTTTGGTATGGATGCGCTCACCGCAATCGCAGTTGCTGCAAAGAACGTGCCGAATATCAGAGTTGGCACCTCGGTCGTTCCGACCTATCCGCGTCACCCGATGGTGCTTGCGCAACAGGCGCTCACCACCCAGTCTGTGATCGGTGGTCGCCTCGAACTCGGTATCGGGCTTTCACATCAGCCGGTAGTTGAGGGCATGTGGGGCATCTCATTCGACAAACCGGTGCGGCACATGTCGGACTATCTCTCCATTCTCACTCCGCTCTTAAACGATAGACGCGTGTCATTTAAGGGTGAATCAGTCATCGGGCGCGGCGAGATTACGCCTCCGCCAGCGGACGCACCTCCGGTGCTCGTTGCGGCGCTCGGGCCTCAGATGTTGCGCCTTGCCGGACGCCTTGCAGATGGCACAATCACCTGGATGACAGGCCCAGAAACCATTCGCACATTGACAGCGCCAACGATTTCAGAAGCAGCTGAAGAAGCCGGCCGGCCGGCCCCACAGGTGGCGATGGGTCTTCCCGTCTGTGTGACGTCAGACGTTGACGCAGCCCGTGAACGAGCCGATCGTGATTACGCGATTTATGGTCAGTTGCCGTCGTATCGAGCAATGCTCGACCGCGAAGGTGCCGCAACCCCAGCCGATGTCGCAATCATCGGCGATGCCGGCGAGGTCGCTGACCGAATCCGAGCGCTCGCAGATTGCGGTGTGACGACCTTCGCCGCCTCGGCGTTTGGCTCATCTGATGAACTTGCAGCGACCCGTGAAGTGATGATCAGCCTGCTGTGACGCCAACGGCTTGTCGCATTCAGTCGTCAGGCTGATTCATTGACGCAACAAGCGTTTCGCGGTCAACGGTGATGAAGATTGAGTGTGCCTCGGCAACGAGTTGGCCGGTCTCGACGACCGTGAGCTCGCCAGTCATGATCACCTTTCGGCCAGTTTGCTCGCCGGCTCGAACCCGACACGCAAGTCGGGTGTGAAGGGGAGTTCCTGCCCGGTAGGTCACCGTCAACTGGCCGGTGAATGCGGTGATGTTGATGACGCCTTGAACAAAGCCAAAAATGTCGTCGAACAGGGCTGCGACCACTCCGCCATGAGAACGTCCGGGGGCGCCTTCATGGGCGGCCCTCAGCGTGACGTAAGCAATGAGGTCGTCACCCTCACGGTGAATCTCGGTGTCAAGTCCCCACGGTGATGCATTTCCTGAGACCGGTCGGTCTGGGTAGGTCTCGCCGATTGGACCTTCTTCGTAGCTGTATGAGCGATGGTCGCCGAACGTTGCCGGATCGCGTCGTCGAACATCGCCGTTATCGAACTGGGTGATTAACGCCTCAAGTTGAGATGCTGCCTCGTTGAGGAAGTCTGCATCTGCATGGCGCCCGGCAAATGTATGGCCAAGGTCTCTAATCGCTTGGCCAACTCGAGCACGGCCTGCGAGAACGTCGTCAGAGTCGATCGGGGTCACAACGAGAGAATGTCAGGTTGAGGCGGACGGTTCGAAATCCGGCTTACGCCGACTCAAGGGCTTGGCTCAACGTGTTCCATGCAAGGACCGCGCATTTGATGCGAACCGGAAATTTCACTACGCCCTGCAGGGCTTCGAGGTCGCCAAGTGCCGGGGCATCACCGGGCTCGTCATGATGGTGATCTTCGATTGACATCATGTGCTTGAAATGGTGGATCAGTGCCTCGACCTCAGCAAGGGTTCGGCCCCTGATCGCCTGGGTCATCATTGAAGCCGAACTTTGTGAGATTGAGCAGCCTTGGCCGTTCGTTTTGATCTCGCTCACCACTCCATCTTCGACAAGCACGAATAGCGTGATTTCGTCACCGCAGAGCGGGTTATGGCCGTCGACTGAGATCGCGGGCGGAGTTTCAAGTTCACCACGATTTCGCGGATTTCGATAGTGGTCGAGGATGATTTCTCGGTAGAGGTCTTCAAGTCCTGGCATCGTGCGTTGATCCCTCGTTCACAGTCCAAAAATGTCGTCTGCGCTGGTGAGCGCATCAGCGAGGATATCGACATCGTTCGTGTCGTTGTACAGATAGAGGCTGGCCCGAACAGTTGCATTAGCCTCAATGATTCTCATGAGCGGCTTTGCGCAGTGGTGACCGGCGCGGACACAAACATTCTTTTCGTCAAGGATCTGACTGACGTCATGGGGGTGGAGGTCACGGAATGCAAAACTGAGCACAGCGCCTCGTTCCTCAATATTTCGGGGGCCATGGATGACGATGTCTGAGCCAAAACGCTCGGTCAGGGTGTCGAGTGCGTACTGCGTCAGCTCCATCTCATGCTGGCGGATTTCTGCCATTCCAATTGATGAGAGATATTCGACAGCGGCCCCAAGGCCAATTGCCTCGATGATTGGGGGAGTGCCGGCCTCAAACTTTGCGGGTACCGGTGCACACGAGAAGGTATCGAGTCGAACGTCGTCGATCATGTTGCCTCCCCCCATGAGAGGAGGAAGTTGATCGAGGATGTCTGGTCGGCCCCACAACACACCAATTCCTGATGGCCCGAGCATTTTGTGTCCGGAGAATGAAATGAGGTCAGCTCCCATTGCCTGCACATCGGTTACGGCATGTGGCACTGACTGGCAAGCATCGACCATGACAGTTGCCCCAGCAGCGTGCGACCGTTCGACGATGTCACGAACCGGGTTCATCGTGCCCAGCACATTGCTCATCGCAGTAAACGACACGACCGAGGCACCGTCGATGATGTTGTCGAGGTCGCTGAGGTCGAGTCGGCCATCGTCGGTTAGTGGGATCCAGCGAATCTCGATGCCATGTTCGGCGGCCATCATTTGCCAGGGGACAATATTCGCGTGATGTTCCATATGGGTGAGCACGACGACGTCACCTTGTTGGAGTCGTTGACGTGTCCAGCCCTGCGCAAACAGATTGAGTGACTCGGTTGCGTTCTTGGTGAAGACAACTTCGTCTGGCAAACCTGCGTTAATGAAGTTTGCGACCAGCGTCCGGGCATTCTCATACGCGTCGGTTGCGGCAGCTGCCATTCGGTATGCACTTCGGTTGATCGGCGCGTATGACTGTTCGGTGAAGTGCTGCATCGCCTCAATGACTGCCGTTGGTTTTTGAGAGGTGTTGGCAGAATCGAGGTACACCACAGGGGAACCTTCGATGCTTCGCTGAAGGTGTGGAAAATCGTTGCGGATACGGGCAAGATCGAACATCTCAAACCCTCGCCCGGGAACGCAACGCCTCGTAACCGTCACGCTCAAGTTTCTCCGCAAGTTCGAGGCCGCCCGATTCAACGATTCGGCCGTCGACCATGATATGGACGACGTCAGGCTGCACTTCATCGAGGAGGCGCTGGTAGTGGGTGATCATTACGATGCCCATCGCTGGACGATCATTTCGAACTTCGCTAATTCCGGCGGCAACGATGCGCAGGGCGTCGATGTCAAGGCCAGAGTCGGTTTCGTCGAGAATCGCAAT
>MDTA01100986.1_pt1 | contig 29767 bp, 25 predicted proteins | sample 811151 | NCBI WGS metagenome assembly MDTA01 (sample SAMN05326648, study PRJNA326480) | marine metagenome | isolation source: seawater | place: Indian Ocean: South | collected 2010 | reverse complement strand
AGTTCAGATAAAACTGCGCCTCCAACTAGCCCTTTATGACCAGCCAAAAATATTTTATCATTTTTTTTTATATAATCTTTTGAGTTTTTCATTAAAAAATAATAATTATAATGCTTTTATATCAAGTTAAATATTTATGTATTTTTAAATAAATTATACTTGAGTATAGAATATATCGCTCTCAAACCATCAAAGTAAACTATTTTTTTACCCTCTGAATGAGTTCTTCCAAAATAATCAATCGGTACTTCTTGTATTTTTATACCTAGTCTTGATACTTTAGCGGTAATCTCTGGACAGAAACAAAATCCATCTTCATACAAATTAATTTTTTTTAAAACATTTGATTTAAAAACTTTATAACAGGTATGACAATCAGTTAAATTTTGTTTATTTAATAAATTTGATAGAAATGTTAAAAATAAGTTCGCAAAATATCTTATTTTAAAATCGAATGTACTAGGTCTAGTTCTTTTTCCTCCAGGCAAAACCCTCGAGCCATAAACTACACTTGCTTGGTCCTTAACGATAGGATCAATCAATTTAATATAATCTTCAGGATTATACTCAAGATCCGCATCTTGTATTATAACTATATCTCCATTGGATACCTTTATGCCTTCTCTACATGAAAATCCTTTCCCCATGTTTTTTTTATTATTTATTAATTTAGAATATAAAATTTTTTCATTATCCAATATTTGTTTTGTACCATCAGTTGAATTATCATTAACAACAATTATTTCTTTTTCTAAATTTTTAATTTCATTAATTTTTTTTAAAATTTTTTTTATGTATTTTTCCTCATTATATACGGGTATTACAATTGTTATTAACATATGACTTTTACTATATCTTTGTGAATAAAGTAAATATTTCTAATTGATAAATAATTTTTTTTGTTTGTTCTTGAAATATTTGTTTGATTAATTTTTTTATTCAATTTTATCATTTTATTTGATTTAAAATTGTATACATATGGAATATAATCTTTGAGTATTAATTTAACATTCTTATAATATTCTTTATTATACTCTAATAAAAGTATTGGTTTATATTTCTTGATAGTCCTTATCATACCCTTTAAAACAAATTCATCATATCCTTCTGTATCTATTTTAATAAAATTTGGTTTTATTTTAAGATTTAAGTCGTCAAATCTTCTACACTTAATTTTTTTTTCTTTGATTTTTAATTTTGTTAATAAATTTGGAAATGTTATTTGAATACTATTTAATAAATATTTTTTGTCGAAGCTACAAAAATAATGAATGCAAGAAGAATTATGGTAAGGCATATATATTATTTTAGTTCGATTTACATTACCTAATGCAGTATTCTTGAGAATAATATTTTTATCATTTCTAAAATGTTTTTTTAGGTAATTTTTATATAGATAATAGTTTGGTTCAAATGCATATATTTTATCTTTAAAACCTAGTTTTCTGAAGCCCATTGAAGATATTCCAAGACTTGCTCCAATATCTAAAATTGTATGAATTTTTTTATTTTTAGATATCAGCTTTATTCCATAATAATCTTTTTCATGTGGTAAAAAAATTTTTAATAAATGAATATTGTTATAAATTAATAAATTTAATTTATAATTGCGTTCAATATATCTTATAACTTTATATTTTATTGTTTCAAAAGTTTTAAAAAACATATAAAAAAAATCCTTATTAAATAAACATTAATAATTTTAATGATAGAAGTTTTAATTTATGGATATTTAACCTCTATACATATTTATATATGTGGTTATTTATTTTTCTACTTTTTTGTCGATAAAAATGCTGCCATTAAGAACAATTTATTTGAATTATTTTTTTTTGGTTCATTTATTTTGTGTTTTATTGCTTTATTTGCAAATTTTTTTATAAGTCTAAATAAATCTTTTAATACTATCTTATTATTATTTCCGTTTGTTTTATATTTTTTTTTATTTAACAAAAATTTTGTAAAGAAAGTATTATTATTTTCATTACCTATTTCTTTACTATTCATGTTAACAATATCTTATGATGGCACATATAGACCAGATGCAGGATCTTATCACTTACCTTATGTTAGTATTTTAAATGAAAGCAAAATAATAATTGGAATAAATAATATTCATTTTAGATTTGGGCACACATCAATAATTCAATATTTTTCGTCAATTTATAACAACCATATATTTGGAGAAAAGGGAATTACAATACCTGTTGGATTAATATTCTGTAATTTTGTTGGGTACTGCATATTAGAATTTTTAAATAGTAAAAATGACAAGTTATATAAAGTAGTATTGTTTTTATTATTTTCTTTTGTAATTTTCAGAGTAAATCGATATAGCGACTTTGGTAATGATGCTCCTGCTAATTTATTATTTTTTTATTTAATATTAGAAAGTTTAAGACATAAAGATAACTTATTAAAAATTAAAAAGACTATTTACGCATCAACATTTATTTTTTTAAATAAAGTTACATTGCTAATATGTTTTTTGTTACCTGTTTATTTTATTTTTAAAAAATTTGAATTAAGGAATTTATTAAATAAAGCTAGTATTTTCTGTTTTATTTTTATTATTTTATATACTGGAAAAAATATCATGGTTTCAGGATGTATAATATTCCCAGTGGAGCAGACCTGTATAAAAAATTTATATTGGTATGATAATGGAAGTAACAGAGAAAGTAATGCCGTCAATGCAAGACTTGAAAACGAAGCTTGGACCAAGGGCTGGGTAAACCAAATTGGAGAGAGAAAATCATATGAAAATTATCTAGATAATTATGAATGGATAAATACGTGGACTAAATCTGAGGGAAAAAAAATAATAAAAAAAATATTGCCTTTATCCCTATTTTTTCTTTTACTGACTGTATTTTTTATTGTTTATGAAATCAGGAATAAAAATAAAATCAGAACAAACTTTAAAATAAATAATAATTATTATGCGTGTATAATAATATGCTTAATTGGTACTCTTTTATGGTTTTTTAAATTTCCATTATTTAGATATGGTTATGGATATTTTGCATCATTTTTTAGTATTTTGATTGCTCTATTGATTATTAAATTTAATTTTTTTCATAATCCACAAAGATTTAAAAAATTTTTAATTAATATTTCAATTTTTTTATTATTAATAATTTTATTAAAAAATGGAAATAGAATTTATAAAGGTTTGAATAATGAGACAAATGTTTGGCCGAATATATATGGCAGTGGAAAAAATTATGAAAAAAAAAAGCATTTACCAATTAAAAAAAATAATAAGATTTTCTTTTATAAGTCGGTTAACGAGGAATGTTATTACAGTTCTAGCCCTTGTACACACTTTTATACTGGTGAAGATTTTACATTAAATGATATTAATTTAGATAATTTTCATGGTTACAAAATTTATTATTTTAATAAGAAAAATTAATTTATTATATTTTAAAAAATACAGTTTATAATTTTATTAATGAAAAAAGAAAATGTTATTTTTTTGTCTAATGCAACTGGTGGAATTAGGACATTTCAAAATAATTTGATAAAGTTTTTTTTAATAAAAAGGGTCCAATTGATTTTAATAGATTCTGAAAATGTAATTTTAAATAAATTAAAAAAAAAAAAATTGTTTAAATTTTATAAATGTGATGCTCTTTATAAATATCTCAAATGTATTAAGATTTTTTTAGAAATTAGTAAAAAAAATAAATTAAATGAAAATATTTTCATAATTAGCAATCCAACAATTTTTGCAATATATTTTATTTTTATTAAGTTGATTTTTAAAAAATCAAAAATAGTTTTTTTTTTTCATAGTCATTTATTAAATATAAATTTACTACAAATTTTATCAGGTTTATTAACATCATTTTTTTCAATTTTTATCTATAAGTCTACATATGTCTCTAATTTTACAAAAGTTTGGTGGAACAAGTATTTCCCTCTAACTAGATTTAGTAAAAATAATGTTATTCATAACAAGATAATATTGCCAACTAAAGCATATAAAAAAAATTACAAAAAGTTAAAAATAGGATTTGTAGGAAGATTAGAAAAAGAAAAAGGAATAGATAAATATTTAGAAATAACAAAAAACATTAAGAGTAAAAAATTTGAATATTATGTGTTTGGAGATGGTTCTTTTAAAATTGATAAAAAAAGGTTTAAAAATATAAAATATTATAAATGGTCAAAACAAGATACAATATACAGAAAAATAAATACACTTTTTGTAACAAGTAAAATTGAAAATTGCCCTATGAATGTTTTAGAAGCAAAAAGTTATGGGATACCAACAATTTCTATATCGAATGGTGGTATTCAAGAAATAATAAAGAATAACAACGATGGTATCCTATTAAATTATAATGCTTCTACAGAAAAAATTAAAAAAAAATTATATTTTTTGTTGCGTAAATATAAATATTTTGAAAAAAATTGTAAGAGAAACACTGATAAATTTATAGTTCAGAGATATAAGAAAAAATATTTTATTTAGTACAAACTAATTTAATTCTTTTTAAAATCATTACTTATTAAAAAATATCTTGCTAGGAATATTTCCGTTAATGCTATAATAAAACCACCGTTTATATATCCTGCTCCTCTGAATAATTGAACAAAAAAAATTGATAAAATAAAGATTTCAAATTCATTTATATTTTGTCTCTTAAAAAACTTAATTATTAATGGCAGTAGTACAAAAGAAATGAATCCAAATTCAATTATTATTTTAAATAAATTTCCTAGTGCATCTCTGTAATTAAATTTCCATATCAATAGATCCATGTGTAGATTTTTTTGTTTTCTAGAATTTTCATAATTTTTTGTTGCCTTTATAGTCCCGTCATAACCCCATCCAAGAGGTTTATTTTTTAATGTTTTCAAGGATATTATTATAGATCTTTCATAAATTTTTGATGTTAAACCACCATTTCCTCTTTGTAATTTTTCATCTTTAATTTCATCAATGTTTATGCCCACAAACTTTTTATTACAATCTTCATTAAATAACTGCATAGAAAGCAAAATTATTGAACTGATTAACAAAAATACTTTAAAAATATTATTTTTTGTCAAAAATAAAAAAATTATTGAGCACATAATATAGCCCATTAAAAATGTGGTGCTTAAATTAAGTAAATTTATTAAAAGCGCAAAAATAGCAAGAAACAATAATTGATTGTTCTTTTTGTTAAAACATAGATAAAAAGCAGACAAAATTGCACCAACATTCATCATCGCTAAATGCGAATTTTCAGAAAAAAAAGCTGACGAAAGCGACAAATTATTTAATAAGGGGATATAATCAAAAAAAAACGAAACACACGAGCCAACATATATTTTTTTCTCGTATAATACTGAAAAAAATATCAAAAAATAAAAGTAAATTTTTAATATATTTGTAAAATTATTTTTGATTAATTCTCTGTGTATTAAAAAAGTTAATATTATCAAAGTTAAAAATAATATTCCAATTAAATCTCTAAAAAGTATTTGTTCATTATTATTTAAGTTAACTAAAAAGTAATGAATTAATAAAAATATAGGAATTAATGAAAATTTTTTTAGATCAATTTTTATTAAATTCTTATATTCTACTAAAGATATTATAATTGGAATAATTATAAAATATCTTAAAAATTTTAATTCTAAAACATTATAACTCCAAAAAAAAATATAAATTGAAAATGAATAAATTATTATTTTATCTTTTAAATTTTGAGATGTAAGCATGTCTGAAGTATAAAAAAAAACTTAAATTAAGAAAAATAAAAATAGAATTATAGTTATTAAAGAAACTTCCGGTTGTTGTAAATGGCCATAAATACATAATCGATCCTGAAACCAAGATTAAATATCTTTGCATATAATCATTATTTTTTTTTTTGTTTTAAGTAATAGATAGTTAAATACCTAATGTATTCAAAGATACAGAATAATAATGACAAAAATATAACTGAAAATCCCACTAGTCCAGTTTCTGTTAAAAACTGAAGATAATAATTATGTGGATGTGTAGAACAATAATCCGTATTAGGTTTAATTTGATTAATTTCTTTTTTAAATTCGCTATTGTTTAATTTACAGGTTTCTCTGAAGGATTTGACACCTGAACCAAATATTTTATTATTTAAAAAATTTACATAAGCTGAATTGAATAAACCTATATGCTCAGGAAATAATATAGTTTTATTTTGACTTTTTAATACTAAATGTAATTTTAATTGGTTGATGTATCTATCATAAATTATGTTGTTATTATTCAATACAATATAACCAAAAGTGATAAAGCATAATAATAATCCAATAATTTTTTTGAGAGAAAATATTGCAGGCATTATTAAAATAAAAAAGAAAATGCTTAAAAAAAAAGCAGATCTTTCTCCGCTTAAAAATATAATCGGGAGTATAGATATAATTATAATTAAATTAAAAAATTTAATATATTGGTAATTTTTATTATGAAAAAACAAAAAAACAATAATTGGCAAAAATTTTGACAGAAATGAACCTAATATCATTTCATCATAAAATAGACCAGATAATCTGTCAGGTCTTAGTTGTTCAAACCCTAATAAATTTTTTCCAAAAATGAATTGTATATAACCATCAAAAATTACAATTAATAATGCAAATATTAAAAAAATATTAAAATTTTTTAAAAAATTATTATTATTTTTTACGATAAGTATGAATGCATAAACAAAGAATATGAATCTAAAATAAGAGATACTGGGTTTGACAGAAAGATAATTATAGTCAGAAAAAATAGAACAAACTGAAATATATACCCAAAATAAAATTAATATATTTAGATATAAAAGATTATTATGTTTTTCTCTATTTAAAAAAAGAATAAACAATATATATGATAAAGCTATGGAACTAACAATTAAGTCTGATAGAAATGGGCCAGATATTTGAGCAAAAGGTAATATAAAAACAAGAATTGATGATAAATAAAAGAATCTATTAGTATATTTAACCCTATTAAACATATATGAATTATATTTACTTTTTATTAATATGTATTCTTTTAATTAGCACAACCAATTATTTCCAACATAAGTTAAATTTTTTATTAGATATTGATCAAAAACATAAGATAAAATTAAGTAGGAAAATTCCACTATCCGGAGGCATTTATATATTATCAACTTTAATTTTAAGTAAAATTTTTTTAGGGGCAGATATTAATAAAATATTGATAATTTGTTTATCTTTATTTTTTATTTTAGGTTTTTTTTCGGATACGAAGCCAAGTTTTAAACCATTACCTAGATTATTATTGCAACTATTTTTAATTATTTTGTTTATAAAATTATCAGATTTGAGTATTTACAAAACTAATATTTTTTTTATTGATAAGTTTATATCTATTACTACTTTTAATATAATATTTACTGCAATATGTTTGTTAGTTTTTTTAAATGGTTCGAATTTTATAGACGGTGTTAACGGAAATTTAATTGGATACTATATTATTATATTATTTTTTCTAACCCCATATTATTATGAGTTTAACTTGCTTTATTTACTAATAATATTTTGCGTTTTTTACTTTTTTAATTTATTTGGAAAATGTTACCTAGGTGACAATGGTGTTTATGTAATAAGTATTTTAATGAGCTTAATTGTAATTGAAATTATTAATATAAATTCTTTAAACCCAATAATTGCATTAAATATGCTATGGTATCCTGCTTTTGAAAACCTATTTTCTATTATTAGAAGATATATTTATAAAAGTAAAATAGAAGTAGCTGATAAGAAACATCTGCACACTTTATTATTTATTTGGATTAGAAGTCTTAAATTAAACACAAATTTATCTAATTCATTGAGCGGATTTATTATTAATTTTTTTAATTTAATATCTATTTTTTTAAGTATTTACTTTATGCATAACAATCAAATGTTAGTTATTATTTTAATATCTAACATAACTCTCTATTTAGTAAGTTATTTTAAGCTATTGAATATCTTTTCAAATCTATCTGACTCTAAAACATAAATAAAAATAATTGACAAAATTAGGGAAGTAACAAATAAGTATGTATCTTTGGGAGCATAACCGAAACTAAATAAACGATTAACAATAATATGAGAGAAAAATGCTACGTAAAAAATATTATTGTTTGTAATTTTATAAATTTTTTTTTCAAGTAAAGAGAAAATCATAAAAATAATAAAAGAAAAAGTTAACAAGAATAAAATACTTCCTGTATAATATATAAAAGAAAAAATTCCTGGCAATGTGTTTCCTTTTACATAAATATTTTTAGTACTGAATGATGGTTTTTGATATTCTAAATTAAAATTTTTTTCATAAAAAGTATTTCCTATTTTACTTTTTTGCTCTTCGAATGAGTTTAAAAATAAATCGAAACCAAGGTTTTTTGAATTCGAAACATTAATTAAAGAGTCAATTCCAGTCCACCTATTTATTATAATAAAAGTTGTCATTCTTTTAGCGCTAACCTGACCTTTGCCTACTTCATTTAACTGAAAATTAAACCTGTTTGCTTTTGTTAAATTATCTTCACTTTCGTCTGTTAAAGTTTTTTTATTTAACATTTCGGTTTTTAAAGAAGATTGAAATTCTTTTATGTAATTTGATCTTAATTCATTTGCTAGATAAATAGAAAATGTCGAAAAAAAAATGTATATCGATAAAATTATTATAAATTTTCTATAGAAATTATCTTGATTACTTGCATAAAATATAAATGAATAAAGGAAAGGTAAGCCAAATAATAACATCGATCTACTCAGCATTGAAGTATTTGAAATAAAAATTTCAAAAAAAACAATAAAAAATATTAATATTGTATTCCTTTTTTTGCTCAAAAAATTTGAGTTTAAAATAAAGCAGCTAAAAGTAGAATATCCAAAAAGTAATAACCATTTCAATAAATTTAAAAGTGTTTGATTATAATTATTGTCAAATATTAATCCTTTTACATAAATTTTAAAATTAAAATTTATAAAAGCTATTGATAAAAAAAAAATTATAAATAAAGAAAGAACTATTATTTTATTGTTTAAGTAAAATTTTGTAAATAAATTTTCCCTTTTAAAAGTATTAAATTTTTCGTATTTAAAATAAATTTTTTCAAGAAAGCTTGCAATTATTATTACTATGAACAAATAAATCGATATTATCAAAACATTATCAATATTTGAAGAATTTAACAATCCGGAGTCAAATACATATCCATTATTAAAAACTAAACTAAAATTATATTTAAACCAAAATCCCATAAACAAATAAAATGCAAGAAAAAAAGAGAAAAATGATGAATTAGTTGAAGTGAGATAATACGTAAGAATTAAAATTGAAAAGTTAAATATTAAAAATAAATACTTAGAACCTTCATAATATTGAATTGAATAGAACGAAAAAAATAAACAAAATATAGTTAGAGTAATTCTTGATAATTTAATAAAATTAATCATATTTTATTGAGTAAGAAAAATAAGATATTAATGCAGATAAAAAATATGCAAATGATACTCCGTTAATTCCATCTAATTCATACAAAATAATAATTAATGGAAAAATAGATGCACTATATATAATATCTCTTTTAAACACACTCTCTTTATTGCCGAAATATTGAAATAAATTTTTATGCCTTTTCCTCAAAGATATTAACATTATGCAAGTCCCAATAAATGAAAGTGTAATTGTATTTAGTATAAAATTATTTATTAAAATCTGATTATTGTTTTGTAAAACAATGTAAAGTAATCCAATTATAAAAAATGTAATTAAAAAAAATATTTTTTCATATTTTTGAAAAAAAATTTTTAGTTTTTTTTGTCTTAAAATTGTTTGTCCTAAAATATTATTAAAGAATGTTCCTGGGAAAGAAGCAATAGAAAATATTGCAAAAATAATACCTGCTAACTCTTTATTAGTAAAGTATAAAATTGAATACCTCCAAAATAACACTGATATAGAAGCAGACAATGTTGATAGAAATGAAAAAAGATTTTCATACAAAAATCTTAATTTGTATTCAATTTTGAATATAAGATTTAAGTTAAAAAAATATAAAGGAGGTATCAATCCAAGTATAGAATAATAATTAAATAAGTTATTAAAATTATATTCATAAAAGAATACAAATGAAGTTAATAAAATATAGAATAAAATTAAAAAATATATGTAAATTTTCATAAAAAAATTAAGCTTATTTTTTTCTAGATATATTAGAGTGATTTCATTAACCCAAAAGACCAGTACTAATAAAATTAGATTTAAATGAAAATTTTCTTCAATAAATTTAATATCTTTAAAAAAGTAATAGAAAAACAAAATTATTAAAACAGATATAACTACTCTAAAAAAAACAAAATTTTCGAAGTTTCGATCGTCATTCTCATTTAATAGTATTACTCTACTATTTGAAGAGAAAATTTGTAAAATAAATATAATTGTTCCTTGTATTATTCCAATTTCAGCAGATATCTTTGGATCAATAATAGAAAATATAACCACCAAATATGGAATTAAAAAAGTATTTAGTCCATTAACTATTGCAATGTTAAAAAAATTGATTTCAAAATTTCTAAAATTAAATTGTTTTAATCTTTTAGTTAGTTTTTGATACTTATCTTCTGAAATTTGGTTATTGTAAGATTTTTTAAAATTACTCTGAATATTTTTTCTTTTTTTTACTGAATTTTCTCTAATACCAACTATTTCATTAAGTTTCTTTGCAATTGACTCTGCATTTGGCTTGGCAAAATACAATAATTTTGAAATATTTTTTGGATATTTAATATTACTATTTACTAAACTTTTAGTTCCAACACTGAGAGATTCTAAAACCGATAAACTTAAAATTTCAGATTTAGACATTAATATATTGAGAAAGCTCTCAGACAATTTTTTAAATTTTATGTTTGTATCAAATATAGGTCTTAAAATACGTACATTGTTATTTAAAGATGAGTTTTTTATTATTTTTTTTATTTTATTTTTATAAGTAATGTCATCTTCAATTCCATAAATAATTAATTTCCATTTTGAATTTAACTTTGCTTGTTCGAATCCTTTTAAAATTATGTCTAAGTTTTTATGTGGACTAAATCTTCCAAAAAATGAAATGTGAGGTTTAATTTTTCTTTCTATTTTAAATGAGGATATAAATGGATTTGGAATTATTATTGAATTTACATTTTTAAAATACTTATTAATTGACTTTTTTTCTTCATTGGTAACAGCTATAAAAAAAGAATTATTTAATAAAAATTTATAAATAAATAAAACAAATAATTTTGAATAATAACTAAAAACTGATTTTGATTTAATTGCCTCATCTAATAGCATCCCATGAGGTTGTATTATGAGTGGTATGCCTAGTTGTTTGCTACATAAAATAAAAATTATATGTATTGGTCTCCACAATCCATGGATATGAACTACATCAGGCCTGTTTTCCTTTAAAAATTTATATGTTTCTGACTTAAAACTAAATAATTTATTGTAAATGTTTATGGTGTTTAATTTGTTTTTAAATTCGTTTGGTAAATTTTTTTTTGAATATTTTTTTTTTATTGTAATTATTTTCGAAGTTTTAAAATTAGGATATTTTGTTAAAATTTTAGTTATACTAACTATACTATTATTTTTATCGGATAATTCCTCTATTACGTGAAATATTTTCATCTTGAAATTATCCAATTTTCAAGGACAAGAAAGTCCATTTTTGTTCTTATAAAACATTGATATGCTTCATCTGGATTTTGAACGATAGGTTCATTTTCATTAAATGATGTATTTAATAATATTGGAACATCAGTTTTTGAGTAAAATTGTGAAATTAAGTTATAAAAATGAGGATTTTCGTCCTTTTTTACAGTCTGTACTCTACAAGTATTGTCTACGTGAACAACTGCTGGAATTTTTTCTTTAACATCAATTTTTACATTAACAACATTAAGCATAAAGGGTGAGTGATAATTTAGTTCAAAGAATTTTTCCTTTTCTTCAAAAAGTATGGATGGTGCGAATGGCCTAAAATTTTCTCTGAACTTAATTTTTTTATTTAAGATTTCTTTCATATTAGGATTTCTGGGATCAGCTAATATAGATCTATTTCCTAATGCTCTTGGTCCCCATTCACATCTACCTCTAAACCACCCAGCTATTTGACCCTCTGAAATTCTGTTAGCTACCTCTGCATATAGATCCACATCTTTTAATTTACGGTAAGAATAATTTTTATTTTTTTTATTAATTTCAATAAGATTTTTTTCTATATATTCATTTGTAAATGAACTTCCAAGGTAGCAATTACTTTCAATTGATAATTCGTTTTTATAATTATTTTTCAAATAATACGTTGCCGATCCCAAAGATCCACCTGCATCACCAGCATTTGGTTGAATAAATATATTTTTAAAAGAGGTATTTTTTTTTATAATACCATTAAATTTAGAATTTAATGCACAGCCACCTGCTAGACATAAATTTTCAACTTTTGTTTCGGAGTAAAGGTCGTTTAATATTAAAATAAGAATTTTTTCAAATGTCTTCTGTAACGAACAAGCAATATCAAAATGTCTCTTATTTAAATCTGAGTTTGGTTTTCTTTCGTCTCCTAAGAGATCAGTTATTTTACTGGAGTATAAGTTTGGAAAAATAGGTTTGCCATCAAAAAAATTGTAAGAGAAATTTGGATTTGTGTGATGTGAAAAAAAATTGAGATTAAGTTCAAATAATTTATTTTTATCATATTTAATTAATTTATTAAAATCATCCATAAAAACTGGATCACCATAAGGCGCTAAGCCCATAACTTTGTATTCATCACCATAATTTTTAAATCCCAAAAATTGAGTAATAGTTTGATACAAAATGCCAAGGGAGTGAGGAAAATGAACTTTTTTTAAATTTTGAATTTTGTTATTATTACAAAGAAATGATTGGGTACTACAAAAATCTCCAAAACCATCGATTGTAAGTCCTGCTGATTTGTTGAATTTTGAATTATAATATGATGAAGCTATGTGACTTTTGTGATGTTCTACATTAATAATCTTGCCTTTAAAATCGTGTAATTTTAAAAATTTATTTAATTGATTTTGATTAAATAATTTATTTTTAAAATTATAAATTTTTTTAAGTGTTGATATTGATAAAATATTTTTAATGCTATAAAGCATTTTTTGTTTAAAATTCGAGTATGGAGAGAAATTTAAAGTTATATAATCAACATCGCTAAGCTTTTTATTTGTATGTTTTAAACAAAATTCTATAGAATTATAAGGAAATCCAGCAAAATGTTTTATTCTAGTAAAGCGTTCCTCCTCAATTGCCGCTTCAATTTTTCCATTAACAATAATGCATGCTGATGTGTCGGCATGATTTATATTTAGACCAAGTATTATCATTTAGATATGATATTTTTTAAATCTTCAAATTTGTTAAAAAGATTTTTCAATTCCTATTTTTTTTATAATATAAATACATTGCATAACAGTCCTTTAATATTAAATCAAAACTACTAAATTCAAAGTTTTTAAATTTTTTTTTAATAACTAAGTTATTTGCTATTACGCAACTTGGGTCTCCTTTTCTAGGATATTTTGATTTAATGTCTATTTTTATTTTAAATTTTTTTCTAAACTTATCAATAAATTGTAAAACAGATACTTTTTTTCCTCTTCCACAATTGGCCGTTTCTAAGTTCTTAAGATAAATAGATTTATATATAATTCTACAAATATCATTAATGTGGATATAATCTCTCACGGTAGAATTATCTTTTGTTTTATAAAGAGATCTATTTACAAAAAAATATTTTTGTTTATTTATTAAATAATTGAATAAAGAAAAAAATAACGATCTTCTTTTATAAAAAAAAGGATAAAATTCTTTATTAATTCCTGCAATATTAAAAAATCTTAATATGGTGAAGTTTAATTTATTTTGATTTTTCTTTAAATAATTCTCAGCTAAATATTTGAATTTTCCGTAGGGATTTATAGGATTTAATCTATTACTTTCAGAACAATAACAATTACTAACATCGCCATAAACTGCTGCAGAGCTAGCAAATATAAATTTTTTTAATTTATTTTTAATGGCCAGATCAATTAAATTTTTTGTGGCCTCATAATTATTAATCTTATATAAATTTTCTTTATTTATACTTTCGTATGCATCGATTTTAGCTGCCAGATGAATAATCACATTTATTTTATTCTCTGAAACAATCCTTGATATTTTTTTGGAATTATTAATATCAATCTTTTTAAAAATAAATTTATTTTTATAATTTTTCTGGAAAATATTTATTATAGATTTACTACTATTTGACAAATTATCTATTCCAAATATTTTTATTTTTGAATTCTTTAATAATTTTTTAATCAAATGACTTCCCACATACCCAGCAGCTCCAGTCACTAAAATATTCATCTAATACATTCTTTAAGTTGATTGCTAGAAATTTTATAAATATAACCATCATAATAATATTTATGTTTTCTAAATGGATTTCTGCCAGCTGCAAAACCTACATTTTTTTTAAATCTAAATAATTCTCCTCTACAATTCTTTAAAATATCTCTCTTGTCATTTAATTCGGTACTTTTGTACAAAACAAACTTTGGATTTTTTTTTATTATTTCATTTAAATAATATTCATTTGATTTTTTATTATCTACACCAAAAAGACGAAATTCATAAGGAATTACTTCGTATTTATACAAAGCATTAGATCTATGAGTACTTATTATTACAGAATTTTCAGGCAATACTTCATTAGCCCACTTATAAATTAAATAACCATCTGTGTTGTTTGACATAACTTGATCATAAAGTTTAGCCGAAATATTACCTTTAAACAAATTAAGTGATATAAAACCTAATATAATTAAAAACAAGAAAGAATAAGTTATTATTATTTTTTCAAAAATTTTTTTAAAGAGATTGTTATTTTTAGTTGAATATAAAATTGAAAAAAATAACATCCAAATGAAAACCTCTGCATAAAATCTTCCAACCGGCTGAGCTAAATTTAATGCAACTATAAAATATAAAATATATAAAAAAGTAACTTTTTTAATTACAGCTTTATCCCATTTATAATTTAATAAAAAATATAAGACAAAAGGACCCAAACAGTAAGTAATATTTCCAAAATGAAGTTTACCATTTAAATCTAAAGGAGCGAAAAGCCAAAAAATCAAATATCTTGAATTTCCAGTGCCATGTCTTAGACTATCATTCATTTTATCTGCAGCATGAATGTCAGTAACAGGATTTAAAAAATTATATATTACATTATTATTGAAATTTATATATTCGAAAATCTCTCTTGGAACAATAATAGCAAAAAATAAAATTGATAAAATAATTACTGGTTTTATAAAATTTTTTTTTTTAAAACACTCATAAATTATAAATAATGTTATTAGTCCAGAAGATAAAAAAAATGAAAATTTCATTTGGGTAGAACAGAACAATAAAAAAATTGTTAAAGTATAAGCAAAATAATAGTTTTTAATTTTAAAATTATTTAAATAAAAAATTGCAAATATTAGAGTAAAAAAATTTGTTGCAATTGGTAAAAGTTGAGGTTTTGAGGTGGCTGATAAAAAAAGAAAAATTGGCATAGTTAAAATTACTAAGCAAACATAATTTCTTTTATCAGTATTTATATTAACTTTTTTAATATTAAAATTTAAAATTATCATAATTATAAATAATAAAGATATAAATTGTAATACCTGAGAAAAATGAAATGCTCCAAGAACAACTCCGTAAAGCATTAGCGCCTCTCCCGACCCCGAAAGTTGGCTATGTAACCAATATTTACTAAATTGAGAATTTGAAAATTCAAGCTGGTAATATGGTATTGTAAGATGATAATCTAAACTATCCGGGTCTGTAATGGGATTTAAAGACAAAATGAAATAAAAGATTAATATAAGGTATATTAAATTTTCTTTGATATCTTTCTTTCTATAAGTTTTTTGAAGTATTTCTTTAAGATAAGTTGGTTTATATAAGCCTATTATAATTATTATTATACTAGTTATAAGTATTAAGTTTTTATTTATATTGAAATATAACAAGATGTTAAAAGTAATTATTGCTAGAAAGTTTACCAAAAAAAGAAAATTTAAAATTATGCTGATAGTAATGTTGTTAATTGAAAAAAATTTATTAGTTAATGAACTTAAACGAAACGATAAATTATAAAAACCATTAATAAGTAATAATGAAATTATTATTGAAATTAAATAATTATTTTCAAGCAAAATCATTTAAAAAATTTTAAAACTCTAATTGGTGTTATCTTAATAATTAAGAATAAAATTTTAAAAAAATTATTTTTTAAAATAATAGAATCAGAATTATTTATATTTGAAATTTTTTTATTAATATAATTTCTTAATAAAATTTTATCTGCAAAACTTTTTAAATCTAACAATTTTGATATTTCAAGATTTGTTTTATATTTAGATATAATATAACTTAATTCTTCAATTTCTTGACTATTATCTTTAGATAAATTTGAAGAGTGAATTCTATAGTAAGCTAAATATTTTTCAGAGTAATCAAAATAACTATTTTTACCCAATCTAATAATTAAATCAAAATCAGACGAAATATGTAAATTTTCATCAAAAGAGTATTCTAATTTATCAATTATATCTTTTTTAATCATTAATGTTAACCAAGCCGTTAATGGTTTTCCTTCGATGTAACCTTTGATTATACTTTTATAACAAAATCCAGAATAAAGTTTTTTTATATTTTTTTTCAATTTTCCTGGGTTTAACTGATAATAATTTGAGTATACTATGTCAGCATTTTTATTAGTCTCAAATATTTCAACTTGATCTGTTAGTTTTGACTTATCCCAATAATCATCAACATCTAAAAATGAAATTAATTCTCCACGACATTTTAAAAATGCAAATTTTCTAATTTTTCCTAGATTAACTGTGCTATTTAATTTGAAATACCTAATTCTTTGATCCTTAAAATTACTTATAATTTCTTTGCTTTTATCTGTTGAATTATTGTCAACAAATATTAATTCCCAATTCTGATAATACTGAGATAAGATCGAAGAAATAGACTCTCGCAAATATTTTTCGCCGTTGAAGCACGTCATTATTATACTAACTAATTTCATAAAAGAATTTTATTTTTAAATTATTGAAAAGATTAGTCATTCCAGTTAATGATGTAATGTGTTTAATCTAAAAAACGAACAAATTAAATTAATATTATATTTTTTTTACGTATTAATATTCATATATTTTACTACTGAAAATCTTAGTTTATATGATTTAATATATACAGCAAATCAATCGGACATAGTAAGTTTTTATGAAATAGCCAATAAATCCCCTGATTTTGCATTTAAAAGTGATATCATAGCAAAACATGATGCACAAAGATTTTTAGTTCCATACACAATTGGTTTTATTTCTTATTTAACAGATTTTAATTTATTCAAATTATATAAGTCTATTAATTTAATTTTCGTAATTTTATCATTAATATTAATTTTTTTTATAACTAATAAATTAAAATTGGACTTTCGTTCATCTATAGTCTTTTTCTCATTATTTTTCTTTAACCCTTACACTATACGATATGGAATTTTTAATCCTATACAAGTTCATGATATGATTTTTTTTATTTGCGCTTTTTTAATTGGCTATGGAATTGTTTTTGAAAGAAAAAAAACTGTTTTTTTTTACTCATTATTCTCTCTATTTTTAAGACAAACTGCAATTGCTTATATAATAAGTATTGTTGTGTTGTTTTTTTTAAAAAATAAAACATTTGGGAGAAAAATTCTTTATCTATATATAATTTCAGCAATTTTGTCTTTTTATGTAATTATTCAAGTCGGTGAAATAATGTCTACAAGTAACTTTCCAATTTCGAATGCTTATAACTTATTTTTTTATGATTTTTCAAAATTAAATGAGCTATTTAGATTTCTTGCACTTCCTCTTGTAAGTTTTATACCTATTTTTTTAATGTTCTTAACGAAAAAAAAAAATAAAATAGATTTAAAAATAATTTTAATTTTTTTTATTTGTTTAATGATGATCGCTCAACCTATTTTAGGTGGACCATTAAACAGTGGGAGGAATGTAGTTAGGATTGCTTCCCTTTGTTATCCAATATTGCTAATAGGAGTTTTTTATTTATTAGATTTTTCATCATTACTCAAAAAAAATTATATTTTTTATTCACTATTAGTTTTTTTCCATTTGTGGTCTTTGCACCCAACTTTCTCAAAAATAGAATTTTTCGGTTTTTTACGTTTTTAGCTTTTTTTAAAAGTATTGTAAATTAAGTCTTGTGATATTGAGCCAGATATATACCTTGGCAAAGTACCAGAGCAGTTGATTTTAATTCTTTTTGTTTTTTTTTGTAAATATTTTTCTATTGGAACACCATTAATTTTCATATTTGCTATATGATTAGTATTCATACCTCTATGAAAACTTTTTTTTGAATTAAGTAATTCATCTACTTTAATTTTAAATGTTTTTTTCTTGTTACTAATTGCTTGGACAAAAATATTATTATCGTTTTCATTTGCTCTATAAAAATTTGATTTATAAATTAACTTTTCTATTATCTGTCTAATTGACATTGGAATGTAATAATATCTTTTATGTTTTAAATTTACATTAAATGTATACTTAATAGAGCTATCCTCATAAGACACTATATCATTATCTTTAATTATATCTGAATTTTTTAATACTTTTATTAATCCAAAGTTACCAATACATAAATTTAAGCATTTTACTTTGTATGAATTATTATCTGAAAATAGGTAAACAAATTTTTTTGATATCAAAATTTTTTTTAAATTAAAATTTTTCTTATTAGTAAAAAATGATTTATTTAATCTAAAGATTTTGTTAGATCTAATATTTTTAATATACCCAATATGTTTAAACTCCTTTTTTTTTGATATTCTTGCGAATGTAAAAAATTTGTTACTTTTATAGAAATCGCTAAATTTCTTATCTAAATCTAAGTATTTTTTGAATCTTTTGAGATTAATGTATGCTCCCCAAATATTTGTATTTCCACCAGGATTATTAAATTCGTAAAAATTAAGTACCCTAAAGACGTTTGATTTATTATATTCAAGTTTTGCTAATACCAATGAATTATCAATTCTAAGTGAAGCTATGAAAGAACACAAACCTGAACCTACAATTGCATATTTAACAAATTTCACTTAATTAATTCTATAATTTTTTATGAAAAATATTTTAATAATTGGTACTGGCTCAGACATAGTTAAAACGTTTTATTATGTATTCAAAAATAATCAAGTATCTAATATTTCTTTTCGTGAAATTTGGGCAGATCCAGAAAAGGTTGATAATTTTGATACAATTATTTTATCTGGTTTTCATTATGAAATTTGTAAATTTTCAAAGACAAAATTAATCAATTATGTAAAAGAATACGAAAATTTTATTTCAGAAATAAAAAAAAAATGTAAAAATTTTTATTTGGTGAGTACAGATTTATCAATAAATAAATCAATTAGTAAAGTAGTTTTTTTTTACTACAATCTTATTAATAATATAACTTATGATAAGGAAATTAAAATTTTATCCTTCCATACGCTTGTTGGTCACAATAAAGGAATTAAAAATAAAATTAAAATCTATACCTTAAGAATTTTAAATATCCAAACAATGCATTTCAAAAAGATGGTGGAAAAAATGTCAGATCAAAAAAATAATAAGATAAATTTTGTTAAATTTTATTTTATAGATATTCCAAGATCACGTTCAATTGATAGAGTTTTAAGACTTGTAGTAGATTTATTTATTTTTAAACTTTTTTAATATTAGACCAAATAAAATGGATTTGTGTTTAATATTTTTAATGCCTTACTATCACTTAATATGTATAAACTTTGAACTGTAAAAGCAGTAACCCATGAATTAACATTTTTTGTATCTTCTCCATTACTTTTTTTTCCCCATGAAAAACCACCTCTGATATTTACACTTTTATTGTTTAAAAATTGGTATGAAATTATATTTTTTAATAATCTATTAACTTTGTGACTAAAAATTTTATCAATTTTAATTGAATTTAAATGAATTATAATTAATCGTAAAGTTTGAGATAAAATATCAACTCTCTCAAAATAATTTAGCTTATCTTTATACCTTATTCTTGGCGGCAAACCTTCTGAATTAATTTTTTCCATCAACCATTTCGTTCCTAAAATTGAAGAGTTAATATATTTTTTATTTTTTAAATATTTAACACATGCCCAATATCCCTCTAAAGAATAGCAATACGGATGAAAGTTTGTACTATATTTAGTAGATTTAAACTCTCCGTTTTTTTTTTGATGATTTAAATAAAAATTTAAAATTTTTTTACTAAATTTCAAATACTTCTCTATTTTAGTAATACTATATAAATTGATTAGACCCATTGATACTTTCGAATGATAAGCTCCAGGAACTAGTGACCATTGGTTGTGATCCTGTATAAATTTTTTTTTTCTTAAGTCATATGCTGGTCGTAATTTAAAATTTTTTGTAAAAAACCTCGATATAATAAAATTTGCTGATTTTTTTGCTGAAATTAAATATTTTTTTTTCTTCGTAATTTTATAGAGATTAACGAGTCCATTAATAATTACACCATTATCAAATGCATAAACCTGATTTTCTTTTTTTTTATAATCTAATTTCGTATTAATTAAAAATAAACATTTATATCCACCTTCGCTGTGTTGGGCATTATTTAAAAGCCAATCAGCTGATATTTCAGCACTCTTTAAATATTTTTTTTTCCTTGTAATTTTATAATTATAAATCATAGATGTAATCAGATAACCTGTAATTTCAGAGTATAAATATGAGTATTTTTTTGTTTTTATGTCGTACCATGCATTAAAGGCACCATACTCTTTTGCTCTTTTAGAATTAACATTTTGAATGCCAGATTTAACTAACCAGCTAAGTGCTGAATTTATATTTTTATTGATTTTTTTTTTTATTAGAAGTCCCAATTTTTTTTTGCCCACTCTATATTTTTCTTTAAACCCTGAATTATATCAACTTTAGGTTTCCATCCTGTAAGTTTTTTACATAGAGTTGCGTCACAAGTCAATCTTTGAACTTCAGCTTTTCGTTCATTAATAAAAATTATTTTTGAATTACTTTTTGATAATCTTTTGATTGCTTTTGCTAAGAAAATTATAGTGTGATGTTTTCCTGTCCCAAAATTAACAACAATTTTGTTAGTTTTTTTTGAAGCACCAACTTTTAAAAATGCATCTACAGCATCACTAACATAAGTTAAGTCTCTTGATTGATTTCCACTACCATGAACAGTAATATCTGTATTTGACAGTGCCATTTTAATAAATTTTGGAACAACATCATATGTATGTCTAGGGCCATAAGTATTGAACGGTCTAATAATTGTAATTGGTAAATCGTAAGTTTTAATATAGGAATAACAATATCTATCAGCTGCAGCTTTTGATGCAGCGTATGGAGAAGTTGGATTCAAAGGATGATTTTCATTGATAGATTTTGTGAGAGCACTTCCATAAACTTCACTTGAGGACGTACAAATTACTCTTTTTAATCTTGGAAGTAGTTTTGTTGCTTCTAGAATATTTAAAGTACCAAGAGTATTAGCTTCATTTACTTCTAGGGGATTATCAAATGAATATGGGACGTATGCTGAGGCCGCTAGATGAAATATGAAATCAGGTTTTGATTTTACAATGTGATTTATAACATCCGATGAGGAAATGTCACATGAAATTATTTTCTTTATTTTTTTCACATAATTTTTTGTTAAATTTTGAAAAGTATTTTTATTAGTACCATTTTTAGAGGTTCCCCTAATGATTACTGTTACTTTTGCGCCAATATCTATAAATTTTTCAGTCAAATGAGATGCAATAAATCCATCTGCACCTGTTACTAAAACTCTTTTATTTTTCCAAAATTTCATTTCCAAAAAATAAATCCATATAAGATTACTTTAATAACTTTTAACATAAATATTAATCTTCCAAAAGGAATATCAAATAATTTTGACTCCCCAAATTTTCTCTCATATCTAAAAACTGGGACTTCTAAAATTTTTAAATTACTTTTTTTTGCTTTTATTATTATTTCAGTTTCTATTTCATATTTCTTTGACTCTAAATTTAAATTTTTTATGGAAGTTGCTTTAAAGCACTTAAAACCTGATTGCGTATCTTTAATATCTAATCCAAATAAAAAATTTATTAGAAATGTAAGACCTTTATTTCCGAACCAATTTATATTAGATAATGCTGTTTTGGTATACCTTGTAATTTTTTTATTCTCATCTTCTACAAACCTCGATCCAATAACAAAATCATATCCTTTATTCAAACCTGATATTAGCTTTGGTATTTCTTTTGGATCATCTTGACCATCTCCATCTATAAATAAAATAATTTCTCCATTTGCTTTTTTTAATCCATTAATAAGAGATTGTCCTTTTCCAAAATTAGTCTCATTTTCTAATAATATACAATCTGTTTTTTTTATTTCGTCTACAGTTCCATCTATACTACCATCGTCTACTACTATTAATTCATCTTTAGAAGATAAGACATTTTCGATATTTCTAATAACTTTTAAAATATTACCTTTTTCATTATAAACTGGAACAATTACACTTATCATATTAATTTTTTTTGTATCTTTATTATGTTCGAAATTATTTTTGAACTTACATCAAAATTTCCGTAAGGATTTATCCATTTTATTTTTTTTTTTAAAAAAGTTTTAATTTTGTTTAATTTATAATTATTGATATTGACCAATATATTACCACCAATTTTTAGTGTCTCTTGCCTTTCAGTGCTTGATCTAATAGTCAACATTTTTTTTTTTAAGATACAACATTCTTCTTGTATTCCACCACTATCTGAAACAACAAACTTAGAATAAAAAAGTAATTTCATAAATGTCTCATAATCCATTGGATCCAATAAAAAAACATTTTTTACAAACTCAATTTTTTTATTTTTGATAATTTTTTTTGTATGAGGGTGGCATGAAAGCACTACAGGAATTTTAAAATAATTAGATAAGTTATTGATTAAGGTTGAAATATTTTTTAATCTTTTTACATCAATTAGATTTTCTTCTCTATGAAATGTAGTAAGGATATAATTATTTTTAATTATTTTTTTTATTGGAAACTTTTTAATTGTTCTAATTTTTTTTTTGGTTATTTTAATTGCATCATTTATTAAGTTTCCAGTAAAATATATTTTATTTTTATCAATGTTCTCATGAATACAAAATTTTGACGCAAGAATTGTTGGAGTAAATAGATAATCAGATACATGATCAATAATTATTCTGTTGATTTCCTCTGGCATTTTTTTTTCAAAACTTCTTAGTCCAGCTTCTATATGAATTAATTTTATATTTTTTTGTTTAGCAACCGCTAGAGCACCAGCTAAAGCAGAGTTTGTATCTCCATAAACTACAAATATATTAAATTTTTCTTTAATAATTACTTTTTCAATTTTTTGCATCATTAATGAAACTTGTTTGGAGTGGGAAAATGATCCAATTTTTAAATTATAATCAATTTTCATATTTTTAAATTTTTTTAGAATATTCTCATTTAAATTCTTAGAGTAATGTTGACCTGTATGGATTACTTTAAAATTAATTTTTTTTTTTTTTAGTTTTATTATCAAAGGGAATAATTTTATAAATTCCGGACGTGTACCTAATATTATCCCTATCATAGATTACATTAATTTTTTAGATATTAGTTTAACTTTAAAGATCTTTGATAGTACTTAATTGTTTTTTTAATTCCAGTTAAAAATTGAACTTTCGGTTTCCATTTTAATACTTTTATTGATTTACTTATATTTGGATACAGAACCATGATTTCATCTTTTCTTAATGGTATTTTATTAAATTGAGGATTTCCTGATTTTGTAATTTTTCTTATTAAATTTATAACATACTTCACACTCATCGGCCTAGATGACCCTACATTAAATATTTGACCTTTAGAATTTTTATTAAATAAACACTTGAATACTACATTTACAAAGTCATCTATATATAAAAAATCTCTATATTGCTTACCTGTAGAACAAGGAAACTTTTTATTTAATATACAATTTTTTATAACTATTGGTATTAATCTGTTAAAATCTTGCTTTGGTCCATAAACTAAATAAAGTCTAAGAATGGTTCCAGGAAAGTTATTTGTTTCAAATTTACTTAGTATGTAATTACTTGCTGAAAGCTTTGCTTTTCCATAGGTTGATACAACTTTGTCAAGTTTAGAAACTTTATTTTCTTTTTGAGGAGATTTTAAGCTTCCGTATTCTGTACAACTTCCTATTTGAATAAAAGATTTAATTGAACTATTTAAAAAAAAATTAACTAAATTTTTACTTCCATTAAAGTGACTATTGTAAGTTTTGGCTTTCTCAGAGTGATTTACGTATCCTGCTAGATTTATAACAAAATCATATTTCTTTTTTATTTTTTTTTTTATTTTTAAATTATCAGTTATATCCAGTTTAATATATTTTGCTTTTGGTAAGTGCCTAGCTTTAATAGGTTTATTTTTTGAAACTATTGTAACATCCCATTTTTTTTTTAAAAAAAATTTACTTAGATGAAACCCTAAAAAACCTGTCCCACCAAATATTAATATTTTATATGTCAATTTTTTTGAAAAATTTTTTCTAATTTGTCTTTATCTCTTTTGCTGTCCATACATTGCCAGAAACCTTTATGTTTATATGCTACCAATTGGTTCAGTCTTGTGGCTTTCTCTAAAGGTTCTCTTTCTAAAAATGTTTTGTCATTTTTTATGTATTTCAAAAATTCGGGATTAATTACAAAAAAACCTCCATTAATCCATCCCTCGTCCATTTTAGATTTTTCCTTAAAATATTGAACCTTATTTCCTTTTAATTTCAATGCACCAAATCTTGCTGGCGGTCTAACGGCAGTTAATGTAACCATTTTATTATTATTCTTATGGAATTTTTTCAATTTATTTATATTAACATTTGATAATCCATCGCCGTAAGTTAAAAAAAAAGTTTCGTTGCCTAAAATTTTTTTCATTCTTTTTAGCCTTCCTCCTGTCATCGTATTTAATCCTGTATCTATAAGATTTATGTTCCAATCAAATTTGTTTTTTTTAAAATAATTTTTTATCACAGAGCCTTTGTATCCTAGGGCTATATAAAAATTTTTATATCCATACCTCGAATAATGCTCCATAATGTGTACTAAAATAGGTTTATTATTAATCTTTATCATTGGTTTTGGTATTGTTTTTGTATAGTCTGAAATTCTTGTACCAAAACCACCAGCTAATATTACAACTTTTGTCATAAAACTTATATTTTATTTAATACCATAAAAAATTATTTAAATTTTATCAATAAAACTTGTTATTTGCTTTTCAGTAGTTTTAAAAATTTCTTTTCTGTTTTTTTTATATTCTTTATACCATTCAACAAGATAAGATACGGTTTCCTGAAAATTTAATTTGGACTGCCAATTTAATAAATTTTTGGCTTTGCTATTATTAAGTTGTAGAAGAGAGGACTCGTAAAATTTTTTTCTTTTTAAAATTTTCCAATTTATTTCAGGCCAATTTTTTTTAATTTCATTTAAAAACTCTAATACTGTCAAATTTTTAATCTTATTAGAGCTGAAATTGAAGGAATTCCCGCTTAAGTGTCTATTTTCGTTTACTTTTAGAGATAGAACCAAATATCCATTAATAGCTTCAAGAACATGTTGCCATGGTCTTGTGGATTTAGGATTTCTAATAATTGGACTTTCATTTTTTAACCACATTTTCATACAATCTGGAATTAATCTGAAATCAGACCAATCTCCTCCTCCAATAACATTACCTGCTCTAGCTGAACAAATTCTTATATTATTTTTTTTGTTTTCTATATAAGTTTTATAAAAAGAATAAAATAATATTTCTGCTGATGCTTTTGAAGCGCTATATGGATCTATTCCTCCCAAAGTATCATCTTCTTTATATCCTTTCGTCTGTTCTAAGTTTTTGTAACATTTGTCACTTGTAATTATTATAGCTGTACATCTACTTTTTAATTTTTCTATTGAATGAAGAAGATTCAATAAACCAATAACATTTGTCTCCCAGTTAAAGATAGGTTTTAAGACAGAATTATATACAAGTGGTTGAGCAGCAAGATGGAAAATATAGTCTGGTTTTTCACTTAACACAACTTTTTCTAATTTTAATCTATAACGAATATCAAAAAAATAATCTTTGATATTTAATTTTTTTTTAATTAAATTGTAGTGTGAATTTGGGTTATTATTTTTTAATGAAACACCTATAACTTTTGCTCCAAACAAAGAAAGGCATGCGCATAACCACGTTCCTTTGAAACCATTATGTCCTGTTACAAGAACTTTTTTATTTTTAAATTTTTTAAATTTATTCATTCAATTAGTTAAAATAGTTTTTTCAAAAAAAGGTTTAATTTTTTTAAATAGATATTTTGCCCCATTCATAGTCAAGTGACCAGTTGTATCATACAAAATATGTTTTTTCTCATCAGTAATTATTTGGCACTTTTTAAAATTAAAATTACATAAATAATCGTTTAGATTTAAAATTGGAATATTTCTGTCATTAGCTATTTTATTAAGAATTTTACTTCTTTCTAAAGAAATGTCGGATAGATTATTAAAATATATCTTTTCTAATTTATGTAATTCATCATCAGTTAGATGTCTATTATTTAGATACAATAGTTTTTCGTAAGGAAATAATTTATTTGCATAATTTTTTTGTAGTAGTGTTAAATTATGATTATTCAAATTTAAAATGTTATCTTTTTTTGAAGTATCAAAAATGTTACTAAAAATTATAAAGTTTTTATTTTTATTTTTTAATAAATTAGTTACTCTTATTAAATTTTCTAAGTCTTGATTTGTCCATCTAGTACTTAAAATTATTAAATCTGCATTATTTAAATTTCTTTTACCTACTTCAAATTTTTTTTTTGCTTCAATGTCAAATTTACCTTTGCATCTATCATAATCCCTTAAAAATATTTCGTTATCAATACATGATATTTGAATGTGAAAATTTTGAAAATTATAATTACTATAAATTTTGTTATTAAGTACAAATCCTTGGTATGTCTGTACAGAATGCGAATTTCCAATAATTAAAATTGTTTTTTTGCTTATTTTTTTTTCTTTATTTTCAACAAAATTTATATCTTTAGTTTTTTCCTTAAAGAAGTTTGTCTTCGAAAGTCTATTTGGATAACCACTTGATAATATAATTGAGTAAATAAACATAAAAGATACAATTATGGACAACAAAGAAAAATATACTGTTCCTTTAAAGTTATTTTTTATTTTTTTTTCTAAAAAATTGTAACTTATAAAACTTGTAATGATAGATAATAAAATTAAAAACAACTTTGTTCCAAGTGTTTGATTAAAAAATATTCTCTCGGATAAAGAAAGTATTGGATAATGCCAAAGATATAAAGAGTAAGAAATCAATCCAAAGAAGAGAAGAAATTTATCAAAAATATTATTTTTATTGTTGGTACTATCTAAAATAATTATGCAAACTAATATTAAAAAAATTAATGTTGTATAAGAAGGATGTCTAGAATTTTCATCGAAATAGATAGAAAAAATTAAAATTAAAAAATATATTGAATATTTTAAAAATTTTCCGATATGTAATTTAATTTTACTTTTAAAAAAGAATATAAATGAACCGAGTAAAAACTCCCAAATTCTTGATTGAAATCCAAAAAAATTTATCTGTGGCTCTATATAACTAAATATTATTGATACAATAAAACTGGAGCAACCTAGGAAAAATAACGAGAATTTTAATCTATTTGTAAATTTGAATAATATGAAAAAGATTATCGAGAAGAATATATAAAATTGTATTTCTATTCCAAGTGACCAAGTATGGAGTAAAGGGTTAAAAATAGCATCTGGATTATAATAGTCGTTTAAAAAGCGCCAAAAAAAAATATTAGAAAAAAAAAATAAAGAGGATACAGAAGATCTTGATAGCTCATAAAGCTGATTTGGAACTAATAAAAAAAAACTTGCCAACAATGTAATTATTATTACCAATACATAGACCGGAAAAATTCTTATAAACCGTCTTATAAAAAATTCTTTAAATGAGAAATTATTTTTTTTTAAATTTATATGTAAAATAGAAGTTATTAAATATCCTGAAATAACAAAAAATATATCTACGCCTAAATATCCACCTGGAAGCACCTGAACTCCAAATAATTCAAGTTTTAAATGATATAAAACAACAAGTATTATCGAAATACCTCTTAATATATCGATATTAGGTTCATATTTAATTTTTTTCATCTTTTTTTATCTAAAAAAGATTTAATTAATTTTAGTGTTTTTTTTATTGTTGGTTTGTTAGCAAAACTTATTCTTAAGAAATTCTTATGAGCATTAGTGCCGGGCCCACCTTTGATCAAAATATTATTATCTTCTAAAAATTTTTGAATTTTTAAAGGATCGTATTTAAAAGCAACATGAAAAAAATTGGCATGACATTTAATAAATTTATAATTATTTTTTTTGCAAAATTCTTGGGCATATTTTTCTCCCTCTCTTAATTCTTTTAGATATAAATTGATTATTCTTTTATTTGAAAGCATTAACTCTACTGCCTTCACAGCTATAGAATTTATCTCATACATTGGCTTTATTGCTGTATATTCTTTAATAGTTGTAGAATTTGATAATACATATCCACATCGCAATCCAGCAAGGCCAAAAATTTTTGAAAATGTTCTAATGATTATCAAATTGTTGTATTTTTTTATTTTATTTAAACAATTATATTTTGAAAATTCGTAATAAGCTTCGTCTATAAGAACTTTTGTTCTAAACCTTCTTGCTTTAATCAATATTTTATCAATGCTTTTATTATCTAAAACTGTTCCAGTGGGGCTGTTTGGATTTGCAATTACGATTAGGCTTGTATTTTTATCTATAGATGAAAGTAGATGACTTAAATTTAATTTAAGCTCACTATCGTAACCAATTTTTATTTGCTTTGTCTTAAATATTTTACAATAAATATCTACCATAGCAAAAGTTGGAGTTACAGTTATGACTTTTTTGTTTTTCTTATAATATAATTCGAAAGTATTTTTTAGTGCTTGATCAGATCCTGCTGTAAATAACAAATTTTTTTTTTTAACTCCAAGACTTTTTGATAATAATTCATATGCCTTATAATATTCAGGGTATGCTGATATTATTTCATTTGTAAAGTTGCTAAGTAGTTTTTTGAAAAAAATTTTTTTATGTGAATCATATCTCTCATTTTTATCTAATCTAATTTTATTAAATCTTGATTTTCTTGGACTAGAAATTCTAAAAATATTTTTTTTTAATATTTTCGTATTATCAATAAATTTTTTCATTTAATAATTTTTTAATTTTATCACTTTGTTTAAAATTAAGATATCTTCCTTTCGTTTTTAAATCATAAAGGTACGTAAAATTATCTATTTTTTTTATAATTATACCCTTCCAAAAACTATTTAAGTAACAATCAATTTCTGGATTTGGACAAATATGTAAAACTGTATTTTTGAATTCAAGAGCAACTAATGCTGCAGATGTAAAGCCGATTACTATTGTTATTTTTTTTTTAAATTTT
>MDTA01076054.1_pt1 | contig 29787 bp, 29 predicted proteins | sample 811151 | NCBI WGS metagenome assembly MDTA01 (sample SAMN05326648, study PRJNA326480) | marine metagenome | isolation source: seawater | place: Indian Ocean: South | collected 2010 | reverse complement strand
TTGCCGCGAGCTTTTGCTTTGAGCCATGCCTCATATGTTCTGTCGTAAAGAACTTCCATCTGCTTACGCGCAGCTCTTTGCGCGGTCGTAAGCTCGGAGTCGGGGGTGTCCATTATACGAGCAAATACCGCGTGAGCGACTTCGTGTAATATGACGGATCTAACGCCCTCCCCGTAACGGGCATTCAGGTTCAAGTAAATGGTGCCCGCGAAAGAATCCGATGGTACAAAACTACCTGCAAAGTGTGTTCCTCCCCGAACAATACGAAAATCAAGTTCACTAATCTCTTTGCGGAAAGCCGAGAGCAGTCGCGCGGAGAGCTGAAGGTTGGGGTCCAGAGATGCTTTTCCAGCTTCCGCAAGTGCGCCTTTTCGCATAATCCGACTCCTCGTCGGTATTCCTAGCGCGCTGTCACCATAAGCTAGATCCTCAATAGCTTTTAGAACGCTATCAATGTCTCCGTCAACAAGCCCCAGTGCCGCGGCTTCCTCGCGGTTAAGACTAAATGCCGCCCGCTGGTGTAGGCTATCTTGGAATGCGGGGGCTCTCGACCCCCTAACTGCTCGCTCAATATTAACCACTTCCGCGATCTGGTCGAGAGACGCGCCCGCAACAGAATCAACAGCTTGGGTAAAAAATCCATCTTGTAGACCATTTAAGGTCTGTTTAACATCTTTAGTGTGGAGAGTATTAGAAGAGAAAATCTCGGCCAAAGCCAACAGACCAAGTTTTGAATCTTTAACCGCGGCCCCGAATTCGTTCGAGAACTTAACGCGCAACTTTTCTATCGCCCTCTCCACGTTTTGGGATTCTTCCTCGGAAATGCCAAGTGCTAACGGATCTGACACCAGCTTCTGAAGAGTTACGGAAAGTTCTAAATATTTATGTAAAGACGTCTGTGCCCCCCGCATGTCCGCGACATGTTCATCAAGCCCGTCATAAAACTCATTTAGCGCCGCGTTGGCTTCAAGGTTTTCATCTAGAATAGTTTCTAATGCAGAAGTTAACTCGTCTTTGATTGGCTGAAAATCAGGAATCGCTTCCATACGTTCCTGTAATTCAAGGGCCTCTTTCGTTTTCTCGCGCGCCCCTGTTTCTTCAACAACTTCGCCCTCACCCACATCGAGGCCGCGTGCTTGGCCAGCCCCCACATCCCCCAGCCCGACGCCCACATCCGCAGGGCGTCCAACACCCTCGGGGGCTTCGGCACCAACCCCTTTGTCTGCTTCTTCATCGCCCCTGCCAGAAAGTTCCGCTCCTAAACTGTCAAAGGTATCTTCCCGATCTAAACTTTGTGCCCTGTTTGACATCCCACGCACACTATTGTCAGCATAGAGCTGCATCGCGCGGTCTACTTGTAGTTTGATGATGTCTCTAGCAGGGTTGTAAAGATTTGGTACCGGCCTAATTGCCCCCTCTGCCGACGGATTAGCGGCCCCCTTGTTACGGGGGGTATCGCCCCGTGTAGTAGACGCCTTTAATGCTTCAGCAACTTTGCCTAGAATAAAGTCTAGAACATCTATATCGGGGTCTTTTTTAAGTGCTTTTTCAAGAGCTGTAGAAGTTGCAATCCGTGAGCCCATCAAAAACTCAGATAAGGCGAAAGCTGCGGCACCTCTCCCAGACTCAACAGAAACACCTTCCCCCGCCATCGACTTGAAAATCTTCAAGGCCGCGGCATACATGGGGTCACTTGCCATATCCTCAGGGATAGTGACATTATCATGTATTGCAGCTACAAGCGCATCAGCATCACTCTGGTCTTCGCGCTTGTTTTCCATTGCTTGTATAAGGGCTACCTCAACCGCGGCGCGTTCCGCACGTGCGGTCAGCCCATTTAGATACAAGCTTCTTATGTCTTGCCTTTCCCGCGCCCCCCGTTCGGGATCATTAACCTTTTCAATAAGATCCAGCTTATCCTTTGAAGTAGGGACCTGAATACTGCCATAGTTATTGTTGACCCAATCAGCTAGTATCCTGACATACGTTCCGATAGTTACCTTGTTTGGGGCCGTAGCGGCTGTCTTTGCGTCAAGATTGTTCTCGTCTACTCTGATCTCCAGAGCAGTGTCCTCGTCAACAAAGTGCATCAAGAACTGAACCTTCTGGCTAATTTTGCCTGTAGTAACTTCTGGGTTAGCAACCCTGCTCCGCTCTTTGTTTCCAAGAATACTGGTTTCTTTAGAAAGGTCAGAACCAACGGGATAGAAAATGTCGTAAACTTCTTTCGTATCTTGGGATAAGGTTTCTCCTGCGCGGTCTCCTCTAAAAGTCTTGTTTACTTTATCACCGCTAAAACCCACTGGGATCGGAATATAATAGTGCCCCAGTTCATCCATAGCCTTCGCCATTGCGCGAGGGTCGTTGTTAAAAAGAATAACGGGTTCGTCTGGTCTACCTCCCTCCCCATCATCAAAGATACCTCCGTCAACATCCCTAATCAACCATACCGTAGAACCACCGAACTTGACCCCAGAAGAAGTCACACCCCTACCCCCCATCCATTGGTGGTCGGGGATAAATACTCCGTGTTCTTCTAAATGTTGTTTTACCTCTAACTTTTTGCGGGGTCTTACACCTTCACCTGACTCATCTGCAATTTTGTCACCTAGAATAGGGTGGTCCGCTGTAATCCCCTGATTAATTGTGCGGGCGGTTTTCGATTTTTCGAGTGTATTTAGCTTAAGCGAATTCGGTATTCCCATCGCAGCCACGGGCCAGTCGCCCTCAGATCGGGACTTTAATGCCCCTGCGGCGATCATGTTCTGCTCAAATGTTTCACGTAGGGGTTCGGGAGCAGGGGGTTCTTCTAGCGATTCTGGCGCTGGCTCTTGAGGGGCAGGCTCTGGCGTCTTCTCACCCTTGATGGTGACTTTTTCTACATTGGTGGGGTTGCCCTCTTCATCTGTATCAAAGAGATAGATTGGAACTGTATCCACCAAGTCGCCCAAGTCGTCGCGGAGCTTTTGCTCAGTTGAGCGGTATTTCCTCTCAGTTCCTGTCCTAGGGTCGAGCCCTTCTAATTCTAGAGCCCTGTCGTAAAACCGATCAGCATCCCTATCTAGTATCTTGGACTCCCTCTCTAGTTCCTCTATCTTCTTTTGCTTGGCTGCAATATGCGGAAGGTCGCGCGCGTGCTTAGCAAGGTATGCGATTGTCTCAGCATCTGAGCCAACCGGAACATTTAGCCTAGTATTTATAGTCAGCGGCCCCCGTCCCGAGCGTGCCAAAGTTCCCGAGATGATCTTAAAAGCATCTCGGCCCTCAGACACATTCCCTCGGGGAGCGAATATAATAACAGCTTTTCCCTCGGGGGTTACTAGCTGCCATGTTCCGCCTTCGTTTTTCTTTACCGCTTCTTTGGAACTCGTTTCTATTTCATCTATTAGTGCCTTAATCTCATCTCTGAGCTTCCCGCTCTGCTCCATTTTTTCTGTAGCGAGTTTAGCGAGTTTATCTGACTCAGCCTCATCTTTGGAAATCCTTTCATCAGCCTCGTAGCCATCGCGCTCGACAAGGATCTCAACAAGCTCGGGCTGGATCAAGCGGCCGTCGGCCTCTTGTCTTATTACCCCCTCGTTATCCTGATGTTTTTTTATTTCTACAAACTCCCCCAATGCCGGATCAAAAACCAAGACAATGTTATTGAGAGATTGGTTCGGCTTGGTGCTATCGAGGGTTACGTTGGTTCCGGGCGCAAGGCCCATAAGCATACTGGGTATATCCGCGGGATCGCGTACACTGTGCAGAACGTGGGGGGAATTAAAGGCTTTAGCCGTGTCCCCTTTCGCAGGCCCCTCACCTTTTTTCTTCTTCGCAGCTTTCTTCTTCGCGGCTTTCTTCTTCGCGGCTTTCTTCTTCGCAGCTTCTTCTGCTTCTGCTTTTCTTAAAGCGGCAACGCGCTCGCGCTTTTGCTCACGTTCAAGCTGATCTTCCAACTGTTGTTGGCGTCTGCTTGCACCTTCAATCTCAGCGCGACGGTCGTTAATTGTTTTTAACCCCGTCAAAACATCCCTCAGAGATCTAAGAAGAGTCAGTTCCTGTTGGCGCGCGGGGCGCTCCTTTGCCTCGGGGTCGTTAAAATCTTTTTCTTTGTCAGCAATTAAGTTGCTGACACTCCCGATGTCCGCATCATTTGGCCGTTCGGTTAAGGAGTTTGCGCCTATTAGTCGGCCTTGGCGCCCGCCACCAGCTTTGTAACCCTTCCTTCCTAATCTTCCGCTTTGCGCTTTATGCAGGCTTTCAAACTCTTCCCGCAATCCGGCAAGTCTGTCCAAAAGCTCTTCTTCTATATTATCAATCGCGCGAAGGTCTTCTTGTTCCCTAAGGTCCCTCCGCAAGGGCTGCATAGCTTTCTCTACAAACTCAATAGCTGTGCGCTCAAGCTCCTCATCAGTTCTTCTATACTCTAGATCTCTTTGACTTTCAGTGGCCCTGAGTCTTTCGAGCACACCTTGGACGAGCTGCTCTTTATCAGAAACAGAAACAATGGACTCTCCCGTACCCGACGAAGTGTTACCCCCACCAGCTCCTTCATGAAGTGTTTCTTCGATAGCGTTTTTTACATCCTCTTCGTTAGCGTTATCTAGGTTTTGGCCTGCCTCTTCCTCGGTGACACCTTTTAGCAACTGTTCTTCAAGGTAACCCTTGGACTCTCTAAGAGCAGCCCTGTCACTATTGTCCTTGGTAGTGTTGAGCTTTTCTTTAAGAGCTTTATCTACTACTGCTAAAGCAGCTTTGCGGTCCGCTTCATCTGCTTGAGCTGGAGCAGCAATAACATTGAAAAAATTAGCTAGATCTACTTCTGCTGCTCTAAAAGCTTCTGGGTTAGTTGGGTCCTGTATAATAAGACCAAGAGCTTCAAGGGCGGCGCGGGTATTATTTTCCTGTAACTGAGCTTGTTCTGATTCTGAATCGGCTTCAGAACTTTCGGCGTCTTCTTTTTTACTCTGCTCCGCTTCGGGATCGCCTGTTGAGGTTTCAGCTGACTTTGCCCTGAGTATTGAAAGCTCAGTAAAAAGGGTAAACACTTCGTCCCCTAATCTCTTTTGCTCCTCTTCGCTGGTTGCAGCAGCTAGTTTAACTTGAAGATCAACAATTTCTTGCTCAATCTTTTCCGCTGTATTTATATCATAGTCACTCGATGACTCATCCTTGCTCTGCTCCCGCTGTTTTTCCCGGTCCTTAAGCCGTGCCGCAATAGCTTCTTCTGGGAGAGAACGCGCAGCAACTTGGAGCCCACCAAGTATTTCTTCTACTGTAGCGGCGGATTGAGGGCTACCGCTCTCTTCAAGTTTAGCTACTAGTTGCTTGTGAATTTTTCTAGCAATTTTGGGTAGCGTTTCCCGCTCTACTTGCGCTTGCTCGCTTAGTTTTGTTAATTCACTCTTAAAAAGACCCTTCAAACCACGCCCGCCCTTTGCAAGTGTGGGTGCTCCAGCCCCTAATGTGACTCCGTATATAGCCCCCATTCCCCCTTCCTTCAGCCTGTCCATGAAAGGACGGTCCATGTCAGAAGCCGAAGTCCCAGCCATAGCCGCAGACCGTGCGAAAGTGTTAAGAAAAGCATCCAAACCTTCTTGCAGCCCTTCAAATGCCGCACCCCTAGCTATAGGGCCGCGTAACCACGCAAACTTTATGCCGTCCTTTACTACCTTATTCGCAACATCTGTAACAAAGTTATTAAAGTTCACATATTTTTTGTTACGTAGCTTTTCAAAAACACGTTTGACCTGTCCCGTAGTCGCCCCGCCAGTAACCCAGTCTTCCAAACCACCCATGCCCAGACGCTGGAGACCCACCACTGTAGCCACAGTGAACATCCCCCCCATTACAGCCCCACCAAATGCACGGTCGTGAATCTCTTCAGCAGATAACGGTTTTCCGTCCGATCCCGTAGCGCCTTGGAGCGCCATGTGTATATCCCCATACGTGTGTGCGGATGATCGCAAAAACGCTGGGGCTGAAATAGCAGGGTACTGCCCCGCTCTAATCCCCCGGCCAATCGCCGTAAGCGCATCGACTGCCGCTTCTGACCGCATAGACATAGGCAGTGCAGCAGAAACTCTTTTGGCTGACTTAGAGTTTTTAATTACGTTTTCAACGAACCGCTTGGGCAAAACTCCCTGCGGAAGGTTACCCAAAGTCATTTTGCTAAGCCCGCCATCAGTAGCTCGCAAAAATTGGCTTTTCAAAGCAACTTGGCCTTTGGCCCCACTCACTGTCCCCGACCACCCCGGCAGCAAATTGTCTGCTTCCTTGGCATATTTTTTTACTGAAGGAAGCGTCTTGATGTACCCGCGCGCATACGCTTTTTCTAGTGACAGACGCATTGTATCTTCGGCCCCGTCTTTAAGAATGTTCCTAAGACCAAACCCGAAGGCCCCTGTGATATAAGATTTTGCTGTCGCTGTAAGGCCGTACTTAGATAGAGCAGCAGAAGCATAAGCGGTTGACCCCACACCAGCTGTGGGGGTTGCTAAAGCAAAAGACGCACCAATGTCTATAGCTAGAGGCACAGCCATCGTGAAAGCCGTGTCCGCAAACGTGTGCTTGCGCCCAAACATAGATGCAATAGCTCGGTCAGCCTGCCGCTCGCGCGCGCTAGTCGCTAAAACCGACGCCATGTTTTTTTCCATCTCCGTGTTAGGCCCGTCGTCTAAGTACCCAACTCCCCCCGTCCAGAAATCTTTGGCGTCCCCTACAATACCGGCACCAAACATCCCGAGAGCGCCCACAAGATCCCCTGCGCCTTGAGAAGCTGCCCTAACTGTCCGGTTCCAAAAATTTCTCCCTGACTCAGAGTCTAGCCAACTAGCCAATACTTCTGCCCCGCCCTCATCACTGACCCATTGCCCCGGAGACACTTCGCGGAGGCTTGCTTGAACGCTGTCACTTGTCTTCCCAACGTGAGCAATCCAAGAGTTTCGGATATCTGCTGTTGAGTTGTATATGTTAGTTAGAAAATAATCATACTTACTTCCTAGGTAAGCGAGACGCCTAGCTTCAAGCTGGTCTTTTGTTAACCCAAGTTCTTCGGCGTTTTCCTTAAGGTTTTCAAAATCAAGCTTTGATACCAACAGCCCCGGATGAATAATTTTTTCCCCAAACTCTGTTGTGTAAATGTTGTTTGCTACACGCTTAGCAGAGTCTTTTTTAAGGGTCTTTTTGTCCTGCCTAACAGCCCGCATTTTAGCCTCATGGTACGGCAACATTCCGTTCGCCGCAGCCATCTGATAAGCCATAGATTGAAAAGCTTTACCAATAACTTCATCGCTCAGATGCTCGGAAGACCCCCTGAACATCTGCCTGAAATCTTCAACAGCTCCCGCATAATTCTGATTAACAAAAGAATCCGGTTTAGCCTCTACCAGTTCGGTTTGTGCTAAAAAATTACCCTCGGGGGTTTTCACAAATGCCGGTATGTAACCCCCAGACTTGGGGTGTGTCAGCACAACTTGTTGTATTAAATTTTCTAGCTGGAACATCATGGTCCCAGTATGAGGACCTCCTTTTTTGAGGGCGCTAGAAATCATCCTCTTGGCTTCTAGGTAATTTTGAGTTTTTACCGGACGCCGCTCGTCAGAATTTTCCAACTGTAACCCATTAGCAAGTGTGTCGAGAGCATAGCCTCTAGCTCTATAATCTATAAACCCTTCTCGGATCGACCTATCAACAGACTCTTCTCTTTCATCTTCAGGGACATTGTCCGCAAAGATAAACTTAGACCCTACTTCTTGTGTTTCAGGGTCTGTAAACGGTACCTCTATGACACTCGCCCCCCGCTGGCGGTGCACCAACTGTTTATAGTCAGGCCATACTTTTTCAGCGTACTGTTTAACAAGATCAGAAAACTGATCTACGTATGCCTGCTCTTCTTCCGTTACTGTCCACAACTCGGGCTGTTCATCAGCCTCGCTCGTAAATACGGCTTTACCATCAATGTAGTCCATTCGGACTGATGGCTTCCGCTTATTAGGTCCACTGATCTTATCAATCTTATCGGCAATCCTGAAAAACTTATTAGAATCAAAATACTGCGCGTCTAGCTGGGCTCTCAATTCGTTCCCATTTACAGCCTCGCTTAATAGAATATACGGCGTTGCGGTCCCCCCGACTCCCCCGTCAACCTGCTCGCGAAAAATGCGGTCCGATTTTTCCTCAACAGGAATTGAGTAGAACTGGTCATAGGCTCTTTGGACTTCTTCATTCGACCTTACCTCTTGTGCGTCCGCAATAAAATTGGCGAGCTTGCTGCCTACCATCTCCAGCTCATCTGGGCGTGGCTTTTCAAATCCTTGCGGCACGTTCTGGGCCTGCTGCATAACGTAATGTGCATAGCCCGCGCGGAGTTGTACTTCGTCCTGTCCAAGAGGAATGCCTCTGGCATCAACAGGGTTGTTCTCCTTCCATTCTTCATAGGAAGGCAGCTTATCAAGATGGGTCAACGCCATGCTTAATTATGTGGTTATCGGTTATTTAGACTTGGGTAGTAGATCGTCTACGATTTTTTCATCCGTAGAAGACACTTGTGTGTCTGCTCCACGGGCCGCTGATACTCCAATAGCTCTTGCGTCTTCGTCGAGCGTATTTTTTTCATCAGATAAATAATCAATTATACGTTTATACAGGTCTTCAGAAAACTCATCAAAAGAAGATGGCTCTTCCAGAGTCTCGTCACCGTGCCCTTTTTCTAGCACCCCTGCTGAGCCTTCCACAGCCTCTCTATCTCTTCCGACATATTCTCGATAACCAGCGGGGGAGCGTGCAAGATCCCCCAGCAAAGAAAGATACTCTTTGTAGACGCTCCTAACAAATATAGGGTCATTCGGTACTCGGCGTATAACTTGGTCCTGTAGCACTTCACCTTGCCTCTGAACCTCGGTCGTAGCTACGAACTTGCGTTTATTAGCTACCCTATCTTGCAGGGCTTTAACTCGGTCAATTCGTGATTTCAGTCGGTCCCGTTCTTGGTCGAGGTTTTTCTTACCTACCCTGAGGACCGCTTTGAAGTCATTCACATTACGATCAACCTGAAATTTTTTGTACGCTTCTTGATACTTATCAGAAGTCCTCCCAATAACCTCTCCTTCTTTTTCAATTTCAAAGTCATCATAAGTAAGCAGGTCTTCGTAATCTGACATTAAAGACGCAGTTTGGTCTCGTTGGGTGGTTGCGTTAGCAATCGCTTTCTCTCCCTGAGCGAGTTTGTCAGAAAACAGTTTCTCATACCCCGTCTTGTCTGCGCTATTGATGATCAAAGACCTTAAGCCAAAATCATTATATATTTTTTTAGCTTGGCCTAATTGAGTTTGCATCTGAGATATGGAAGCAGGCACCATATTACGAGGCTCTGCGCCTTCTAAATCATCAGGGTCAGGAACAACCCCTATGTTATCAATAATCTCGCTCATCTGCCTAAAGCCTCTTTGAATAGCAAGAAAGCCGTCCTGCCCTTGATCATCCGTTTCTTTTGCCTCCTTCAGCTTAGCGATACTAGCTTCCAGCTCCTGTCGTTTAAGTTTATGAATCTCGGCATCCTGTCTCCGCTTGGCCATACGGTCATAAGTGTCCGTAATGCTTTTTAAGCGCGGGGCGATGTCGCGCTCATAACGAATTCTTGCGGCGTCCTGTTCCTCACGGGTAACCGGAGCCTCTAGCTTAAATCTGTTTTTAAGGGCTCTTACGCCCCTTTTAAGGTCTGGTTCAGCCACGGTTATTTAGTTTCTATCTTCGTTTTCTTTCCGCCTATCCTCTCTGGCTCTTTTTCTAGCCTCTTTAGCTCTCTTTCTAGCATCTCTTGCGTCTTGTCGGTCAGCACGTTCTTTCTGGCGCTGGGCGTTTTGGGCTCTCTGGGCGTCTCGCTTTTCGCGTCGTCTTTCTTCCTGCGTCCTGATATTGGGTTCTCCTGCGCGTTCTTCAAATTGTCTTCTACGGGCGTCTGCCGCCGCCGCTTGATCTCCGGCTCTTTCGTGAGCTCGCGCTTCAGCTCCATGTACTGCCGACCTAGGAGTTACCGTCCGTCTAGACTGTTGCCCAACCCCCTTGGCAACCGAACCAGCCAAAGCGGTGTTGCCCCCAAACCCCGCTTTTTGCATCGCGGCTTGTCTATCCAAACCGGGAGTGTCTGGGCCGTCCCCCATTTCGCCCCCAAAGTTCTTAAGACTTTTCTTGCGGAGTTCATCCCGCTTAGAAATAAATTTATCTTGCCGCTTCTGTTGTTCTTGCCGTTGGGCTTGGGCAAAATCTCTCTTCTCTTGTCGCCGCATGGCAAGTTTGTCAGCCAGCGTATCTTTTCTCCCCCCATACAGCTCGCCAATGTAACCCCCCACAAGTTCCCCGGCGGGCTTAGACATATCAAAACCAACCTGAGACTGGATCTGGGCTGCTCGGGGCTGCTCAGATTTCTTAAATAGATCTCCCAAAGAAGTGGTTCTCATCGTCTCCTCAGACATACCGCCTCGTCTCATCCTTTTTAGGGCCTCAGCCATACGTTGCCGTGCAACATTCTGTGTGAGTTTAGCCATGCCATATACTATATTTAGGGGTTTATAAGTCAATCCAGCAATACTGCTTCAGGGTTCTGTAACGCCCCATTCAACTGCTTGATGGTCACAGGTGGACGAACAGGCCCAGATCCCGACTGGGGTGGGTCAATCGCTACGAGGCCCAGCCGCTGGCGAGCACAATCAAGAGCTAGAAATGCCGCGTCTGCCAAGTCGGGGCTCCTGCCGAAACGTCCCTTGAACTCGGGCTTAGGCTCGATCTTCACCTTGAGCGATCCGCTCTTTACTAATTCATAGTTCCTAGCCGTTATCTCCTGTGCCAGATCAGGGGCCACCCCGAACACCTGTTTAGTCCTCATCAATTCTTTTCCCACGAACCACATCTCAGATACGCGGTTCGTGTACATCTCGGCCCCCGTTAGTTTGCTACTCAGACTAACGCGCTTGTCACTAGGCTTACCCCCAAAGCTTACCCTCAAAAATGTACCCGCCCACTCTCCCGCCAGCACATCACAGAAAGGAGCCCCTGCCCCTGTGGCATCAACTGCCACATTTTCAGGATCAATGTTTCGTTTTTCACAATGTTCCTTGATCTGCCGAACAATTTGATAAGTCCGTGGAACAGCCTTGTTAGTCGCGTCGTCATTCAAATGAATTGCTTCACCGAACTCTATTACGTATTGACCGGATTTATCATATCCAACTGCAGCAGTGTACAGAATAGTCCGGTCTCCTCCATTGGTGAACGCTGGGTCACACCCGGCTATGTACACAGGTTTACTGGCCCACTCAACTTTGTTCATGGCCCCGCAGGTAGATAACTCAGACTCACTGTAGATTCCGGTGGTTTCGTCTGAATCAAAGAAAACGGCCCGTACCATCCGCATATACCCCCGCGACTCTACCCCCAACAGAGCCTTATCCTCATCGAGTTTTTCCTGTGTCGGTAACCACGGGTACAATGTCTCCCCCGCCACGATGTTGGGGGATCGCTCCCCATCCAACCGCAGATAATGCCCACCCCACTTGGTCTCCCAATTATCATACGTATTTGTATCTACTGAATCCCACCCCTCTTTTGGCTGAGACCAGATACCAAAAGCGTCGAACCTGCTGTTGGGGTTCGACATCCCAATAAGCTGGAATTCGGGGTTCTTGGAAAGGTTGGTAAGGCCCGCCTGTAAGATCGCTTCAGACAATTCGGATAGCTCATCCCCGATCAAAATTACACGCTTCTGCTTGATCCCAATAAATTTGCCCACGGCCTCGCGTGTCTTAGATTTCTCTGCAGAAATAAGGCTCAGGCCCGCTCGCTCAATTAAAGTCTGATTCTCATCTACATAAGCAGCGTTGCCAATGTAGTCCCTTATCTTTATCGGAGCCCCTTCAATTACTGTAAGCAAAGACATGACCGACCCCCATATGCGTTTACGCGCTTCTCGCAATGTAGTGGACGTCATCAATACCAGTGTGTCTTTAGGTTGAGACAACCAGTTAACAATGCCCCATGCCGCCATCGTGTGAGACTTACCGGATGACGCTGATCCGCCAATCGCCAAGTACTTATGCTCAATGGCACACCGAATCATTTCTTCCGCCCACGGGTGGCGCACCATAAGCTTTTCGGGCAAGTCTGGGTGATTCCACAACTCATCGCACACCCTCCAAAAGTAATACTCTTTTGCCTTGTCATGGGTGTGGTGTGCGAAACCATAGAGTAAAGCAGTTATTAAACTCGTAGGAGGTATGAGTAACCCACCCACATCCATCCGCTTGGTCTGTGGGTCAATAGTGGGTTCTAGTATCTGCTTGTAGGTCTTCTTCTTTGAAGCCATAATTAAACCACAAAGTAAGGACCGTTCTTGTGAGTGACAACCCCAAAGACGATCTAAAGCAAAGGGCTTTAGAGATGCACAATAAGAACTACAAGATGAACGTAATTGCGCGTGAGCTTGGAGTTCACTCAGGAACCGTGCGACGGTGGTTCAAAGCAATGGGGCTCCCCCCACGGAAGGGGGGTAACGTACCGCACAAACCTGTGGTAAGTGACGACCCTCCAGACGATCAACTCGCGGCAGACATTGATGACGAACTTAACAATATGACTAATGATGCGATTCTCTGTGCACAGCACGACGCTAGAAAAGAAGAGGATCAAACCATGATGGAAATCGCGGAACGTCAGTCCACCCCTGCTGATAAGTATCAGCACTACATTGCTGCCGCAGGAATAAAGCTTCTACGGGACAGTGTGAAAAACCTTCGCGGTCCTAAAACCGTCAGGGAACTGTCAGAACTAGATCAACTTATACGAAGGAACCTAGGTCTTAACGCCAAAGGCGGGGGTGCCAGCTCCATGCAGATTGACATATCAATTCTGAACAACACGAAAGCAGATCGTGGGGGCGGGGCCATAAGCCCCAAAAAAGTAATAGATATAGACCCCGACAATGATTAACAACTTTGATGACTTCGATTCTGGGCGAATGGACGATCTGTCGTTTGACAGAAACGCGCACATAAACGAGCCCGCAAAGAAAGACCGATCTGATGATAAGCCTTTTATCCTCCTATCAGAATTGCGGGACGCACTCATAGGAGTAATCGAGGGTGCGGACACCCACCCGCGCGCTTGCTATAGCATAAATATGGTAAAAACCATACTGCAGGAAAAACACGACCTACCAGAAGACGTTCTCCAAGAAGCTGTAAACACATTGATGCGGACTTATTTAGGTCCATCAACTCCTTGTTTTTTAGATACAAGCATACTCTCAGATGAATGACCTGTTTCAAACAAAGGTCAGGGAGGAAAAACCAGTAGCAATGGTGCGGGTGCAGCTTCCTGATATTAACGATTTCAAATTCAAAAGGGTGGAACTCGTTGGTAGTTTCTACCGAGTAATTCCTAAAACAGGTAAAGAAGTGGGTTTTCTGCGTTGTCTGCAAAAGAATATGGATCTTTTCGTTCCCGAATCAGGGAATGGTCTGTTAGTCTCAGCGAAGCTAATAGACCAACTTGCATGATCGTAGGTGTAGATAACGGCTTAGACGGTGGGTTGTGTGCCATCTCAAAACACGACGGTTCGATTATAGACAAGATATCCATGCCGTGCCTCCAGCGATCTAAGAAAAGAGAAATAGACATACACAAGATCAACAACTGGTTAGTAGATCTCTGCACACCTTTTGAATTAGCTATCGAAGAGCCTCTCGCGCACGCAAGAAGCTCACAAGCTGTGAGGTCTATGGCCATAAGTTTCGGCAAGTTGCTAGGGATGGCCGAGTCACATGACTACACAGTCAAAAGAGTGAGTGTTCATAAATGGCAAAAGCATATGCTCGGCAACACAGTCAAAGGCAAAACTAAAGAAGCGGCTCTAGCTGTCGCAGAAGAGCGTGCGCCCCAAGAAAACTGGCTCAAGAATAAGAGATGCCGCACCCCTCACGACGGAATGATAGACGCCTACCTTATTGCGCTCTACATCCGTGGAAAAGAAATTAAAGAATTTTCTGGCGGTGGTTGAAAGATCTGGTAAATAGCCCGAGTGAAAACACTCTACGCACCGCAACAAAGAGCCGCAGACTTCTTTATCAATCAGCTAGTCAAACGTATAAACACCTTAGATGGCTCTAGTACAGGGTGTGGTAAGACCGTAGTCGCCTGTTACGTCGCTAAGATGCTGGGGTTCCCAGTTGCCGTAATCTGTCCCAAGGCAGTCATTACCAGCTGGGAACGTGAGCTTAAGGAGTTCGGTATTGAACCCGTATTTGTCCTAAACTATGAAAAAATACGTACCGGCAACACAAAATTCATGAGCCGGAAGGGGAAGAAAATTTTCAAATGGCACTTACCGCGGAACACTTTCGTACTGATGGATGAAATCCACAAAGCTAAAGGCCCTTTCACCCTTAACGCCCAGCTATTGATTTCCCTAGTCCTACAGAAATTCCGAGTCCACGGGATGTCGGCTACCGCCAGTGAGACTCCTGTAGAAATGAGGGCGCTGGGCTTCTGCCTTGGGCTCCATTCTCTCAACAAAGATGTGTATCCCCTCCACAACTGGTTTAAGTGGATGCGTAAAAAAGGGTGCCTCAAAGACCAGTGGAACAACTGGAAGCTATCGAGACGAAGTGCCCTCAAAGAATTACACGCAGAGATGTATGGACAATGTGCGCGCAGACTGACTGTTAAGGACTTCCCCGACTCATTCCGCGATAACATGGTTTTCGTGGAACCCATTGACTTCAAGGACTCAAGCAAGATCTTCGATGCTTACGAAGCATTAGGGGTTACACCCGACATCATCACAGAATTTATAGAGAATGGGACCGTCGCCAGTAGCGAACACCTTATTGTGAACCTAGGAAAAGCTCGTAGGTTGGCGGAATCTTTTAAGGTTCCTGAAATGGCCGATATGGCACAAGACCTTATTAACGAAGGTAATAGTGTCGTGCTCTTCGTTAACTACAAAGACACTGTGGACGCGCTATGTGGCTTACTAAAATGCGGGAGAATCGAGGGGGGCCAAACAGCCGAAGAGCGGCAAAAAGTTATCGACGATTTCCAAGCAGATAAAACGCATTGTGTTGTAGCCAATATTGCAGCGGGGGGTACGGGGATCTCCCTCCACGACACCCACGGCCATAGACCGAGAATTTCACTTATAAGCCCAACATTCGACGCCAAGAGTTATTTACAGACATTAGGGCGGATTCACAGAAACGGGGGCAAAAGTGATGCCATCCAAAAAATCCTAGTCGCCGCCGGGACAGTCGAAGAATCAGTCATGGCATCGGTACAACAGAAAGCACTCAACATTAAAGAACTACACGGAGAATGAACACACCAGACCACTCATCCAGAGGACACGCGGAATTTTCGCCCTCGTCATTAAAATACGTAGCAGGCTGTGCAGGCTACCACGGGAGAGACGGCACTAATGCCGCCGCCGAAATGGGCACCCGCATTCACGAAGCCTTGGAAGTCCACGACCCCTCGGCCCTTCACAACGAGCAAGAGCTACAGATCTACGATCAGATCGTGGAGATGGAGGAGGCGTTCATGGGTAACTTCTCGGGGATACAAGAGGAACACAATGAGATACAGGTAGACGTAGAACTGGACGGGACAGGCACATGGGGGACCTGTGACCGCTTCCTTATTTTAGAGTCTGGTTCTGAGGCCGTAATGGCCGATTACAAAACCGGTATCAGCATCATCGACCCACCAGAGAAGAACTGGCAAGCAAAGGCTTACACGGTTGGAGCGTTCCAGAAGTTCCCTGATATAGAGAAGATTGTCTTCGTATTCTATGTCCCACAACACAATGCGAGCCTCCACCACACTTTTGTGCGTTCTGATGTAGACGGGATAGTCTCGGAGCTGAGCGATATAATTAAACAAGCAGAGAAGATCCGACCTAAATGGAATGAAGGGACTCCTAGTCTGGATGACCTAACCCCCAACGTGAACTGTCGCTTCTGTAGATACGAAGACTCCTGCCCCGCCCTCGGTGGATTAGTTGTCGAGGTCGCCAAAAAGATCAACCCCCAGCTACCAGACGTAGACATCGAGAACACGGAAGATCCTGAGCTTGTAGAGCAACTATGGGCCATCGCTAAAATCGTTTCCAACTGGGCAGACCGTTTCAAAAAGAGAGCAGTAGCCCTAGCAAAAGACGGGACTGAATTTCCCTCACTGAAACTACGAAGTATGGGCTCGTCTCGCCGTATCATGGACAACAAAAGTCTGCTAGAAGTAGCCGCAGAATTTGGTGTCAGCGCCGAAGATGTGTTGGAACACGCGAATATTCCATTGGCAAAACTTGCTAAAGCTGTAGGTGATACAGCCGAAAAAGGAGGAAAGAGAAAATTATCTGACAATTTCGTTGACGCCTGTCAAGATGCGGGCATTATCGAAACATCAGACCCGCGATACACATTATCGTAGGTCGTAACCGGAAACAAGAAACACGAACCATGAGTGATGACACTACGGCTCTCGCAGCCGCACCTAAAGGAGGGATTATCCCTAACGAAGCTGGCTTCATTATTGACGCCTCGGATATTGATATCCCCCGACTGAACATCGTCCAAAAGACGAGCGACATTGACGCTCCCTTTGGAAGTGTTGTTCTGGACAAGAAGCACATTATGCTCGCCCCGGAAGCGGCAACCGAAGTCTCGGTTCTGGCTGCAACCAAAGGGTGGCGCGAAGATGTGCCCTTCGATGACGATGTAATGCCGCAGATCGCCTACACAGAGGCTGATCGGGCGCGTATTGCCGAGTCTTCGGAATACAACCTGTTGGAGTTCGCAGAGATTACTCTGCTTTTCCAACAGCCTGAGGACAGTGAAAATGACAGTGCTTACCCATTTACCATTGGTAAGCTCAGTTATGCCCTCGGCAAAATCAACGTCGCGAAGGACGCCTACAGGCAAACCTTCAAGCGGTTAGCGACGTACGCAGCCTTCAACCGAGACAAGAATCTCGGGGAAGTTCTGTGGAACTTTGAGTCCTGCCCCATTACTCGGGGCAAGTATAGTTGGTTTGCACCAATGCTCACCGTTTCTCAGAACACACCTGATAAGGCTGTGACCGCATGGATCAGGGATTTCAACGGAAACTAATTATGTCTGGGGAACCCGTAGATACCACAGTGCCCATCCTCACTAGCGAGGCTAAAATGCTCCAGCAGATGATTTCCAAGCTGGACGAGCAGCTTCAGGAGTTGGAGTTCAACAAGCTCAAGTTATGTACGGTGCGTGACGCGCTGTTAAAAAACCTTGGGCTGACCGTTGAGCAACTGGAGCTTCCGCTCGCTTTAGCCGAGGATGAGGGTGAGGAACAAAGTTCCGACTAGGTAAGATCAAGGGGATTTAGGAAATGCGGCGGGGTGTTGCAGCTCTGGTTAGTGATGTATCCTGTCCAGTAACCGCATAAAACTGGACTCCCCTAAACCTACGGCCCTCACTGGTTCGTTCATTCCAGTGGGGGCCGTTTTACTTAAAACTATGGTTACTTACGCACTTGATTTTGAAACTTACTACGACAAGACCTGCAGTATCAGGACCCTCGGGCCTCTGGGTTACTTCTCTCACCCCGAGTTTGATGCCTATATGGTGTCGGTGGTTGGCACCGATGGAACGTCTTTTGTTGGGCACCCGAAAGACTTTCAATGGGGTATCCTGAATGATAATGTGGTTCTCAGCCACAATGCTTCTTTCGATGAAACCCTATATCTATATGGAGTTACCCAGTCGTGGTGGCCCGAAGTCAAACCAGCCGAGTGGCATTGTACCGCAGATATGGCCGCGTATGTGCGGATTCCTCGCGCGCTCAAGGGGGCTGCTGAAGAAGCTTTTGGGCTCACGGTAGACAAGAGCACCCGCGACAACATGAGCGGGAAGCGGTGGGAAAAAATGACGGACGAGTTCCGAGAAGAGGTGAGCAACTATGCGCTCGCAGACTCACAGATATGTCTGGACTTGTGGAATACCTACCAGAAGTTCTGGCCAGAGAGCGAGAAAACCATAAGCACCCTCAACAGAAGGATCGTCCAGCGGGGGCTACCCATCGACACGGATCTCCTGAAGTCCCAGCTAGAGGTAATAAACAGTAAATTATTTGAGGCCGAGGAGTCTATTCCGTGGTTGGGGAATGCACCGCTACTAAGTCGGAAAGCTTTCGATGACCAATGTCGGGCCGTAGGTATTGAACCTCCGGGTAGCCTCGCCGCAACAGACGAGGAGGCACAGAAATGGATAGATTACCACAGCAAGAAACACGCATGGATCGACGCGGTTCGTAGCTGGCGCAGAATCAACGCGCTCAAGAAAAAGATAGAGAGCTTCGACTTCGCCACTATGCCTGACGGGCGTTACTACGGCGGGATCATGTACTTCGGGGCGCACACAGGGCGTTTCAGCGGGGGTGGGGGTAACCTGAACCTGCAGAATCTGCCGCGCGATGAGATGTTTGGTGTGAATTTAAGAAACCTGATTGCTACTAAGCCTGACAAAAAACTGATCGTTGCGGACCTCAGTCAGATTGAGGTACGTACTCTCTGCTGGCTGGCAGAAGACGAGACGATGTTAAAGGAAATCAAAGAATCCGAAGACATATACGAGGCATTCGCTATTCGGTTTGGGCAATGGGACAAAGAGAAAGGCCCCCTTAAACAAGACCCCAAGCTGCGCCACAAAATTAAGGCGATGGTTCTCGGCTGCGGTTACGGGGCGGGTAAAGCTCGGTTCGCTCAGATGTCGGGAATGGAACAGGAAGCCGCCGACGCGGCAGTCGATTTGTACCGAGAATCAATGCGGTCGGTAACAAAACTGTGGAAGTCGTACAACACAGACATCGCTACTTCTTACGATCTTAGCGTAACAGGTTACCTCACTCCATTTGTTGTCCCCCTCCCAAGTGGGCGGGTTCTCGACTACGGTGTTATTCGCACGGATGGGAAAGGGAGAGAACGACATTTCGTCTCCAAGTTAATGCGGCACGGTAAGAAAATAGCCGTAAAGCTTTGGGGTGGGTTCGTAGCGGAGAATGCCTCCCAAGCTCTCGCCCGCGACATTTTCAGTGATATGCTTGTAAGGATACATGAAGCGGGCTACAAGATCGTGCTCCATGTGCATGACGAGGTGGTTATTGAAGCCTCCGCTGATGAAGCAGAGGATTCCTTGCAACACATCCTGAAAATAATGTCTGAACCGCCCAAGTGGATATCTGATATTCCACTCGCCGCTGAAGGCTCAATCTTATCACGTTACACAAAATGAATTACAGATACATAAAGAACCTACGAGACACGAAATGCCACAAGACTTCTGACCCCTCTACTCTTAAAAATAAAAAACCCAAGTTCCAGACTAAGGCTGACTTTAGAGCATGGTGTGCGGATGCCAAAACCGACCATGTGTTCTATAGCCTTGTTGAGGGTAGCGCACCATCAAAACGAATATCGACAGACAACCCACCCAACATTATCCACGGGATCGTGGCAGACTACGACGCTCCTGTTAACTGGCCTGAGGTTGATGCGATCATCGGAGCTAAGTGCGCTGCCCACCCACCTACTTGGCGGTCAGAAACTCAATCAGGCTATATACGCTTGGTTTGGGAGTTTGAGAAAGCTCTCCCCATCTCTCCAGAGATGTTTGACACGTTTATCAAGTGCCTCAAAAACATAATTAAATTGGACCGCGTCTTCGCGGGGTTCGATTCTTCATCATTACGGGCATCTCAATATTTTGAGTTGGGGGATAACTGGGTAAACTTGGGGGGTGTCGTGTCTAGTGCAACGATACAAACAGCCCTCACTAAGGCGGCGAGTGTAAAACCACCTACAACAAATGACACCGCGATACCTATCGACGTTGTCGCGGAGCAGATAGACAAACAGTTTCCCAATCGCTGGATAGGCGATTTCGAGGTGGGGGCTCGGGGACCTCTATTCTGGATAGACGACGGGGTCCACAGAGAGGGGTGCCAAGTAGCCGAGGACGGTATGATTTGCTACTCAGACCGGGCGGGTAAAGGGTTTGTAAGTTGGCGCGAAATATTCGGGGCTAAGTTTGTTTCTGACTACGAGGAAGCGAAGATGGGTAACCTCTTAGACGAGTACTGGTTCAACGGAAGAAACTTCTTCAAGTTGCTATACAACTCAGCAGTAACAATCCCCAAAGAACAGCTTGTATTGGAGTTGCGGCAGACGGGTTTTTCTATGAAGCCTAAGAAGGGGCAGGCTCTTACAGAAGTGGAGGCTGCGATACTAACAATAAGTAACCACAACCGCATAGACGAGATCGCCCCCGTCATTTTCTCTAAAAATCGCGTGGTGTCATATAACAGCCAGAGAATACTCAACAACGCGAACATATCCCCCGTAGAACCCGATGCCGACGGTGACCCTGTTCACTGGCCGTTTATTCATGATTGGTTGGGCCAGCTATTCAAGAACTCCACCCCTATTGTAACAGTAAACTATTTCTACGCTTGGCTTAAGCGATTTTACGAGGCCGTCATAGAACGAAAAATGTCACAAGGTCAGGCACTGATATTAGTCGGGGCGACCAGCAAGGGAAAGAGCTTGTTGTCAAACAGAGTTATATCGGGTCTGGTTGGGGGTTATGCCGACGCTAGTGATTATTTGTCGGGGCAAACCAAATTCAACAAAGACCTCGGACGGGTGGCCGCATGGGTCATTGACGATACAACATCAGCGGCGAGTTTCCAAGATCAGCGCAAAGCTACAGAGCTAATCAAACGCGCCGTGGCCAACCCAAGGGTCGAATACCAAGCCAAATACGCCGACGCCCTCTCGGTCCCGTGGGCTGGTAGGGTCGTGCTGTCCCTCAATATGGATGCAAATAGCTTATCCGTTATCCCGGCCCTCGATAGTAGTAACCGTGACAAACTAATGGCCCTCCGTGTAAGGGACGACGCCCGTAGCAAATTCCCTGCAAACAGCGTGGTGGAGTCCACCATCCAACAAGAACTCCCCCACTTAGGAAGGTGGTTACTAGACTGGGACCCCCCGGAAGAAGTCATGGTCGGGGGGCGGTTTGGTGTAGCTAGTTTTATTGACGAGTCCGTAGCCTCTGCCGCTTATGATAACTCCAGCAGATCTTCTATTGCCGAACTGGTTGAGTTCTTCTGCAAGCGGTGCCGGGAACAGAACGACACTATTCCTGAGTGGAAAGGTACACTTACAGAGTTCCAAGTACTTCTACACGAATTCAACAACGGTAGAAGTGTGGGCATGAGCCACAATCTAGAATTTGTACGTAGGGGGATGGCTTCGTTGGAAGAGGCGGGCAAAAATAACTCCCATGTGCGCCCCGTGTTCTCCAAGGGTAAGGGAGGGGGAAAGATGTGGACAATCGACCTAGCGAAAAGTTTTGACATATCTGAAGCCTCTGCCTAAGGAAGATGTATGGCAGGCCCTGATGATATCAACTACCTTGATGAGTTCGCAGACCTTGAACGGGTGGAGACGCGCATTCAGCTTATACGAGAAGATTACCGCACTCTAACCAACAGAATCGACCACTACTCTTCAGAGCGCAGTCGGCTGGAAGCTGAGCTTCGATCTCTTAAAGGACTGGCTTCTAGGATCAAAGTGATGCGGGAGGACGAAGACATTTGATAGGTAAATGGTACCCGCTTACTTTGTAGGTAAACCCCTCGCTATCCTTCTCTCCTCGTTTTTTATACTCCCCTTGCTTTAACAGGCTCTTCGTGGGCATCCACCCCAGCAACCACGCACGGCTAAGATCTTTGCGTACACGCACAAAATAATAATAATCGGCTGAAGGGTCCCGGCTTTGAGGGCAATTAACCGACGCTGTGAAGTGGGGTTTCGGACGACTACTACAGCTTTTAGACTTTATATCTATTTTCTTACCGCCTAGAGAATAGTCGTGGGTAAAACTTCGCCCCCCGACATACCTAGCCTCAGGATATAGAAGGCCAAAAGCGACCTCCCCGAGGAACCCGGTCATCCGGCCCACGCCCCGCGTAAACGAACCGGGGGTGACCCCTAGTTTCTGACTGCGCTCAAAAGCTTGCTTAACATTCTCTGATGAGGGGGTGAACACGATGTACCGGCTTCCCCGCTTCTTTGTAAACTGGCGGGGTAGCTTTCGTCGCATCACCAGAGATGTTTACAAGCCCAATATCTCGCCGTAGTTTTATCCTTTGCCGTTTTGCAGTTATGGCGCGCACGGAAGTTTGCCCGCCGCTTTGGGTTTTTGTGTTTTGTAAAATCACTATAGTCCCTATGGCCGTAAGATACTTTCTTCACCTTGTTTCCTTGTTTGGCTAAGACTACGAACTTCTTCTTAGATCCTTTGGGTGCTCGTTTAGGTTTATTGATGCCCGGAAAAGTCTCACCCATGTAAGATATTCTACCAGATGGTAAGCGTTTGAATCGTTGTCGGGTCATGATATTCTTTTCTTCTGCTTGTTTTTTCGTTTTTTCTCCACAAAGCCGTGGGCTTTCCGTTCTGCGTCAGTGTACTCCGCGTCTTGTTTACCTCTAGCATGTGCTTTACGCTTGCGCGCGTTTGCAGCCGCTTTCTCTGAAGAGGATAGTCTATCTCTTACGCGCTTTGGCCCATACCGACCCCTCTTGCTACGGGGTTTCTTTTTGTCCGACACGTTGTAAAAATCCCAATCTTCGTCGGTCCACTTCTTAAGGGACTTTTGCGGAGCTTTCATACTCTAAGAGGTGTAACCTCCCCCTTTTTTCTTATACTCCGCGGCTAAGAACTGCGCTTTCCGCGCCGACCACTGTCCGGGTTTACCGCCCTTGGACCCAGCCATAATCTTTTTGAAGAGACGCTTACGCATTCCCGGCTTGGTATAATTACCAGCTTTGTTGACAGTAGACTTTTTCTTAGTAGCCACTGGATTTGGCAGGGTTACTATTATGATTTTTGAGTCTCCTTTCGACAGCATCCGCGTAGGATTCTTTTTTGGCTGCTTTCTTGGCTGCTTTCTTGGCTGCTTTCTTGGCTGCTTTCTTTTTTGCCGAATGTCCGTAGCCTTTTTTCTTTAGAGACAAGTGCTGCTCATACGTTTTGGCAGACACGGCTTCACCCGTTTTAGGGTGGTACATTTTGTGGGGTTTGAAGTCTTTTTTATTCATGGCAAGTTATTGTAACATACGTTGTTCTACTGCTTCTTCAAAAGTAGGGGTCTTTTTATTGGCCTCTGATAAAAGAGCCTTGGAGAGGTTTTCCATTCGGGGAGCTACTCCACTTCCAGATTTAACTGCGGCCCGGTACTCATCGTTGTCTAAAAACTCTTTTGACGCTTTTTCAAACTCACCCTTGCGGATATGTTCAAGAGTCTTGGGAGAACCTGTTATACCGCCCCTGTAAAACGAAGATATAAGCTGACGTTGGGTGTTGGGCTGCATATCAAAGAACCCTTTACCAATCAAAGATACTACCTTGGGTAGGCGGTCAGATAACTCCGACTTAGCTAGTTTTATGGCCGCATCTCTACTTAAAGTCTTATTATAAAAAGGAGACTTCTTGTAAGCTGCATCAGAACCATCCCCAATAAGATGCCCCACACCAATCGTCCATTTGCCTTTGGTGTCCTTGTACGCTTCAGGTCGGAACCCTTCATACGCCAACAAAACATCAAAAGCTTTGTCGATGTTTACTGGAGGTTTATTCGGGCTCGTTAAAGCCGTTTTCATCTTGGACATAGTATCAGGTTATTGTGGGTTAAATCGTTTTAAGAAGCGTTCCCACGCGGGAAAAAATATTTCATCCATGCATCGTACGATGGCTTCTTCTTCATAGGCTTCACAATACGCGAGACCTGATATTCCTAGGGCCGCGTGGATCATCTCATGTCGAATAGTCTCTAGTAGTTCTTTACCTTTGAGGGTCTTGTCTATTGTGATTAGTTTTCGCCTATGGGAGTATATACCGTAACAGTCATCATCGCCCAGATCTCGGAATTTTATCCGAACGCGGATGCCTGCCATAGTTATGCTCTTGGGGATGTTCATCCATCAACAAACTTTGTTATGGCGCGGGCATAAACACCGGCCAGTTTACCTCGGTTATTATTTATCATCCGCCACTCCTCGACGTTTGTTCCAAAAAAGGGTTCTCCGATAACCGCATAACAATGTGTCTCACGTAAAAACGCGGACCCTCTCTGGCGAGACTGCCGTGGTTTTACTCCACGCGATGCCAAATCAGGATAGGCTTTATCCATCTCATCCTTCAGGACCGTGGCGAGTTTCAACCCACCTTTACTAGAGTGCCAATAAAGCCACTCATGACCAGTCGCTGCGGGGCTGGCAGCATTGAAATGAAGCTCAATAGCTGCTTTTACCCCATCGCACTTCATCTTACGCGCTACATTGCGGATAGCAGAAGAGTAGGTGCTGAATTCATAGTTATCGTAAATCTTGTAATCCACATCGAGAACATGACCAATCCTGCGGGCTAGGTCTCGGTTGAAGTCCCACTCACTCACTACATATTCACCAGAGCTGTAAGCTCCTTCATCACCTTTGCGGCTATGGCCTACACAAATACCAATCATTTTTTAACCAATCTGTATAAGGATGCGATTCCAACGGCGATTCCCACAATAAGAGATCCCACTCTTAGCCAGTATTCAAACTGTTCCTGCATACTGGTAATCAACCCCAACATCGGGGCGGTCATTCCGACTAAAGAATCAACAACCTTGGAATAGTTAATCATTGTTCAAGTTTCTCAGGGGGTCACGGTTGTAGAGCTTGTTCATAAGCTGATCTACCTCTTGCTCCAGCTCTCCGATTTTAAGGTTCTGCCTCACATCGTCTGGCAAAGATCCACTTCCCCATTTTCCGGCAGGCCAATCACGGACAAAAATTGCATGTTTCTCAACGTCCTTCGCCAACATCTGGATCTGGAAGTCGTTATGGGCAACCTTACTTTGCAGGTCACTTGCCCACCAGACGATGCCCGCCGCTTGAACAGCGAGGCCGACGCCGAGAGAAACTAGAAACTTTGTGTCCATCACTTATCTCCGATGATCACGGCGCGACGATAACTGTAGTCGCTGTGAAACTTGTGGTCTTTACGCCCAACTAGGACGCCTTCCTTGAACTGGTAAGACCGCCCTTCAATCAGCGTCACTGTGGGCGGATCGTATAATGCGCTGGCGTTCGCGCTTGATGCGCTTTGCGACCCGTTCCATGAGCAACTTACTATGAGGGTCACCAACGGCAGCAAGGCCATCAAGCCTATCTTCGAGAGCGTCGAGATGTCGGTCTCTTTGCAGTCGCACGTATTCAACATAGGCTTGAAGGGCAGCAGTTAGCAGTTGGAAGAATGTCTTCACTTAGACTTAGCCTTACCCACGTTGAGGGCGAGCCAGCTAATGACGCCTGAGATGCGCTGAACCCATTTGTTGTCCGATTCGTTCGGAGTCATGGTTGCGACGAGTGAGGCCACCGCGATGACGCTGGCTGCGATTTGCAGAAGTTGCTCTGCGTTTTCAGTAATGTATTCGATCATTGAATTAGGGGGTGTTACATAATGTTAACCGTTCGGTTTCCATCGGCATTGAAAAAGATGGTTGGCTTAGCCGCGCCGCGATGAGCATCGAGTTGCTCTTCAAGGATCTGTTGGCAAACGGCCCAGTGAAAATTAGACCTTTCGAGATCCGCATTGGTCTCTGCGGTGGACCCGAGTAGCGCGTGTTTGATTGCGTTAAGACTGGAGATATAGATGGTATCTGTAGAAGATAAGAGCGTTTTGAACTTACGTTTCAGGAGAAGCCTAAGTTGGACAGTCTTGTCATTGTCATTTGAAATACGGTAACGGCGGTAACGGGTTACTTGATTGGCTTGTTGGAGGTCGTCAGCCGCTACGAGCGAAGTCGAAGACCCTTCTTCTTCCCAAGTTAGCTTAACAGGAGCAGACAGTTCATCAGTTCCTACACGAATCTCACTGATGCTGGTAATGCTCGTAGTGCTGGTTGTAAGGCTGGCCTGTCCCCCACAATTAAACCGACCTCCCATAGATACTGAATGATCTGCGGTTGGTGAGGAAATGCCCGTCCCATCAGAAAAAGTTACATGGACTTTTCCTGATGCGGGAATCGTTGTGGCGGGGCTGATCGGTTGCAGCTTTAAGGAATAAGTCTTACCCGCCACAGGCTCCTCGACGGTGGCTGAGTAGCCGTCGTCTACGATCCCGTAAATAGCCAGCGTGTCGTTGTCATCATCCCTTCCAGAAAGTCGGTAATCATGGAACTGAGACCTAACAACCTGTGGTGTAGAAAAATCAGTAGAACTTGAATCAAAATCAACGACTGCGTTGATGATGGATTCTGCAGAATCGGGGATTGTAAAGGAGCTTCCCGTTGTGGTTACAACGTGCTCATAGAGAAGGTCGCGCCACATCCCCATATTATAGAGACGGGGCAAAGCCAGATTCAGTTCTTTTCTGAATTGGGCGCTAGTGGCACCCCTAGACCCACACACATCAATGAGGGCATCTTCCACACCTTGGACGGTCAGTGTAGCCATATATAAACCTAGCAGACAAGGGGTTGAGGGTCAAGGTCTGGCCCATAAGTAGCTACTTCAGGGTATTACGACCGTGTAGCCAAAACAGTAGACCAATACACATCACTAGATATTTTCTGCACAACGCGCTGACTATCATTAACACTGCCAATCTCCAATCTATACCTCCCGTCTGTTTCAGTTGACATTACGGACGTATTGGTCAGACGGTTGTGTGCGTTGGAATTAGGAAACATAGAGTCCGTATCGTGAAGAGAACCCGCATCCCCTACCTGAACCCACGCGTTTTTAACTTGGGCTGTTGTGTTATCCCACTCAACGTCCCAATACAAATAAACCGTCCCAAAAGAATCTAACTCATGGTAAACAGCGGGGATAGAGTCCCCCGCGACCCCATCTACGTCAGACGACATGGGATTCCCAGTAGCACTTCCTACGTGGGGGACACTAACTTCATACCCTTTGATATCTCTAGGTTGCCCTACTGCTGACACCATTCCAGAGGAAAACTGAAAACTCAAGTGGTCAAACCTCCACATAAATTGCCCATACGCAATCTTGGCCCCACCATCTCCGTGCATGAGGGCAAATGCGTGGGGGCGGTGCAGGAGCGGGGGCTCCTCTACATGGTTCTGGGCACTAACGTGGCCCTCACCATAATTAGGGTTGGGCAAAAGTGGGTCGCCCGCGGTGTCTAATACAATAGGCACAAGATCAAGGAATCACTCCGGTTACAGTCTCGACAAGATAACCCCCTCTAAATGGGCGCGACGAAGCAGATACATTTACTATATCACCCGAGGCGGGTTGCGCTGTTGGGGTGCTGCCCTGTTCAAAAAAGTTGTTCGCATAAGCCCCCATTAAAAAAGTAGGGTGCCCCGTCCCAACCGTATCAATTAAAGTAAAGGGTTTGGTCAGGACGTTGCTGTAACTCAGGCTGAACAAAGCCCCTGAATAACTGCCACTGCGGGGCTTGAAAGTCGTTATATCACCGAAAGCAGTTAAAGCTGCATCAGCACCTGTCACCCCCTCGGCGGTCGCGTACCACTGCCGATTAACGGTCATAAGGATTGGTCCTGAAAACGCGTCTTTTTCCAGCGCGGTAACAGAATTATTCGTAGTCCCGTCGCGGCGGCTTATTAACGTAAACCTAAACCCGATTAACTCTGCGGGGTAAGAATAGTTCTGATTTGTCGTGTAGGATATCCCATCAAAGAGATTCTCCCCAACAATCTGCTGCTCAGTTATTTTCCACCAGTCGTTCGATAGCCTTTGTACTTCGTAATTATAAGCTCCATCACTGTTATTCTGTTCGGAATCATTCGTCGTCCCGACAACTTTAATCCCCCAGTTGGTTCGATCAACTGCTTCCGCAGTAGACCAAGTAACATTGCCCGACTTAGTGGGGACCGATGTCTTCCCAACATAAGCTAGGATCTCTGTCGTTTTTAACTCGTCGTTGAACTCTGCATCAGTGGTAAACGAAACCTTGTCTTCATACTTAAAGTACACCCGCTGCTCAACCACAAACAACCCATCCAGTTCAGTATCCCCGATGCGCTTCTGCTGTCGCGTCATGAGGATGTAGGTATCTCCAAATTGGGATGAAGGAACATCGGGCATTGGGTCGCCCGCTTGGTATTCCGTGTCCGTGTCAAGAAAGTCGGACCGTAGGTTCACATAAGTGCGGATAACTGTGTCGTATTCATTACCGCCAAGGTCGGCTTGGCTAAACTCAAAGTTATAGTCATCTTGGAACTCTCTCGCCGCCGCGTAATAATATTCAAAGAATAGTCCTTCGGCATCAGCTTGCTTAACGTGACACAGCTTATGCCGGTAAAAGTTTTCCGTGTCTGGGTGGGAGGTCCCATACGAGGGGTGATTTTTATATACTCGGGAGGTGCTTGACGTAGTCAATGTGCCGACATCTGCATAGCCGCCCCCCGATTTAATAGCGCGGATAAAGACTTTGAATGACCCGCTTCCGGGGGTATCAACAACTTTATGTGTGCCATTTACCTCGACCCCACTTGCCCCAAGGTCTTCGATAGTTACGAAATCTCCAATAGCGAAGGAATGTGAAGCTACCGTAATTGTTACCAGATTACCAACAACCGTGCCGCCCCCGTCATACTCAGGGCCGTGATACCCAGAAGCAACATCTACATTTTGGTTAGCTTTCGATGCACCAGTAATAGCAATCGCAGACCCAGCCCCTACCGTCTTTGCGTCAACCGTCTCAAAGAACAGCAAATCCGCTACATTCGGTGAAACGAACGAGAGGACGCTCTGGCGTTCTGGCGAAGGTTGATTGCGTTGGATGGGCATGGTTCACTATTCGGGGGCAAGGTATCTGTCTAGCCACTCTTTGTATTCTGAAAGCCCTTGCAGCTTGCCCTTTTCTTCGGTGGTCAGCTCCCCTCCGTCATCTGGAACGATTAGAAAACTGCCTCCTGTTGTCTTTCTGCTTTCTACGAAACCATAGAGATGCTGGGTAACAGCGTCTTCATCGCCGCCCCACAGTTCTTTGCTACGGTTTGCGGCCCCCGCCTTTGTTTCAAAATGTAAGTATTTAGCCATTACAGTCCGTAGTAGGTTTCCAGATCGCTCCAAACAGTTCCGGCAGTTGCGCTTGATGCGGCGAAGGCTGCGGTGTTCTCCCAACAGACTACCTCATAAATTTGCCCGTCCCACTGGTCGGTTGTAAAGTAAGGGTAGTTGCAATATCCAATATGGAAGTGACCGTAACTAAACGAGTTTACGTTGTGCGAAGAACTCATTGGCGACCTATCGGTCCCATTTACTTTCATTTGAATCTCATTGCCTGACTCGGCGGGCATATAAGAAGCGATGTTTACATCAATGCTACTGGTGCTGGCAGAAACCGTGCTATTCAAAGTATCAATATCGGTATTGCCACCACCACCACCTACATCGAAGCGGTATGTGTCTCCCTCAACATACAGAGAGCGGCCATACGCAGGATAATAATACAGAGCGGAGATTATCTCATGCCGGTCGTTATCGGTGTCGATATACTTAGATGCCGTCACCCATGTGTTTGAATCTCCAACGTCTGTTCCGTCTCCTCCTTCGGCTGGGACATGGGTTGTTTGCAAGTATTCGGTTGCGCTGAAGTCTAACGCAGTAAAGTCTGCCAACAGAGGAGGCTGTAAACTTGCAGATGTTTGGTAAGCACTTTGTGCCGATCCGACCTG
>MDTA01111369.1_pt1 | contig 29810 bp, 25 predicted proteins | sample 811151 | NCBI WGS metagenome assembly MDTA01 (sample SAMN05326648, study PRJNA326480) | marine metagenome | isolation source: seawater | place: Indian Ocean: South | collected 2010 | reverse complement strand
GTTTTTATCAAGTTTCGAGAACAAAATAGACAAGAAGGGACGTGTTTCAGTGCCAGCAACTTTTAGATCTCATTTAAATTCAATGGGCTACAATGGTTTTATTAGCTACCCCTCTTTTAATCACAACGCATTAGAAGCTTGCTCTCAAGATAGAATAGAAAAATTATCTAACACAATTGACTCACTTAATCCTTTTGAAGAAAAAAGAGATTTTTTTGCAACTTCAATATTGTCCGAAAGCGAAAACTTACAATTTGATACAGAGGGAAGAGTTTCTTTATCTAATAAATTACTTAATCATGCAAAAATTAAAAATGATGTATTATTTGTTGGTCTTGGCAAAACATTTCAGATTTGGGAGCCGAAAAATTTCGAAAAATTTAAAGCTGTAGCTAGAAAAAAAGCTTATCAAAATAGATCGAATTTAAAATGGGAAACTAAACAGAGGGGAGAAAAGTAATGAGTATAAATATTGGCGGGGGAGAGCTTAAAGAATTAAAACCTAGGATTCTAGTTTTAGGCGTTGGTGGTGCAGGAGGAAATGCCATTAATGCAATGATTAACTCAGGCATGAAAGGTGTCGAATTTGTAGCAGTAAATACAGATGCACAAGATTTAAAAGTGAGTAAGGCAGATGCAAAAATTCAAATAGGAATGAATTTGACAAAAGGTTTAGGAGCAGGTGCTAAACATGATATTGGCCAGGCAGCTGCTGATGAGTCTCTAAATGAGATAACAAATTATATTCAAGGGGCAAACATGGTTTTTATAACTTCTGGAATGGGTGGTGGAACTGGTACTGGGGCATCTCACGTTATTGCTAGAGCTGCTAGAGAATTAAATATTTTAACGGTAGGAGTAACTACTTTACCTTTTTCATACGAAGGTCCAAAAAGAATGAGGCAAGCATTAGAAGGATTAGAAAAATTTAAAAAGCACTTAGACACTGTAATTGTTGTTCCAAACCAGAATCTTTTTAAAATTGCCAATGAAACAACAACATTGGAGGAGTCATTTACTCTTTCAAATAATGTTTTGAAACATGGAGTACAAAGCGTAACTGATCTCATGGTAAGACCAGGAATGATCAACTTAGATTTCGCAGATGTTGAAACGGTCATGAGTTCTATGGGTAAAGCCATGATGGGCACTGGAGAAGCTGAAGGAGAGAATAGGGCTATGGCTGCAACTGAGATGGCTTTAAATAATCCGCTAATTGACGAATACTCTCTACAAGGTGCAAGAGGTTTATTAATAAATATAACTGGTGGAAACGATCTTACTTTATTTGAGGTAGATCAGTCAGTCAATAAAATTAGAGCAGAGGTAGATCCTGAAGCAGAATTAATATTTGGCGCAATTAAAGATGAAAGCATGAATGGCAAAATTAGAGTATCCATAGTAGCTACAGCGTTAGATGGCTACAAAACTGATAATAAAACAGTTTTAAACATGGTTTCGCGGTTACAAAATAGAAACACAGGTTACTCTGAAAATTTATTTTCTCATACTTCAAGAAAAGATAATAATGCTATTAATTCTATAGAAGGATCAACTGCATTAAAACTAGATGAAAGTTACGAACTTGAAGAAGATCAAAATAATTTTGTCAGTGATATCAATAGTGCTTCAAATAAAGAAAATTTGACTGATGTTCGAGAAGATAACTTCTCACCTTCAGAAAGTATTCCTTCCGGGGTCTCCATTGAAAGTGCATCGTATATAGAAAATAATAATTTAGATGGAGAAAATAAAATCTCAGAAATAATTGAAAATAATGAGGAGGAATATACCCCTAAATTATTTTCCGAAGAAAGCTACCAATCAGATGATTCAATTGAAAAAAATAACAATCAAAATGTAGACTCAGACGAACTGTTTGATCAAGACACAATTGAGGAAGAAGATTTTGAAATTCCTGCATTTTTAAGAAAACAAAAGTTTTAATGTTAATAAATTGGATAAATGATCAATCAAACTTCATCACTGGAATTCTCCCATTTTCCAGTGATGTTGAGTGAAGTTTTAAAAATATCTTCACCTTCCAACGGAGGTAGCTTTATTGATTGTACTTTTGGTGGAGGCAATTATTCCAGAGAAATTTTAAAGTTTCCGAAAACGAGCGTTCTAGCGTTTGATAGAGATAAAAAAGTTGTATCATTAGCTCATGATTTTAAAAAAAAATTTCCAAAAAGATTTAAATTTTACCAAATTAGATTTAGCGCTTTGGATAAAATTATAAAAAATAAAGTTGATGTAGCTATTTTTGATTTAGGTCTTTCATCTATTCAACTGGATGATCTTGATAGAGGTTTTTCTTTCAGATCCCATGAAAAATTAGATATGTCCATGGGCTTAAATGAGGCAACAGCTTTTGAAGCTATTAATAATTTAAGTGAGCAAAACCTAAAATTAGTAATTAAAATTTTGGGAGATGAAAAAGAAGCATCAACAATTGCAAAAAATATTGTCAAAAGTAGAAACATCAAAAAAATTTCCAATACATCAGATTTAGTAAAAATAATTGAAAAAAGTAAAAAGAAAAATTATGCAAACAAGATAAACCCGTGTACAAAAACTTTTCAGGCTTTAAGAATTTTTGTAAATAAAGAAGTAACCGAGCTAATAAATGGTATTATATACGCTTCCAAAAAATTAAGGCCGGGTGGAAAAATTTTAGTTATCAGCTTTCATTCAATAGAAGATAGAATAGTAAAATATTTTTTTTCTAACTTTTCAAAAAATAAATCTAGACCGTCAAGGTATTTACCTGAAAATAAAACTTCAGATATTGTTTTATTTAATGAATATAAAAATGAATTTCTTAGACCTTCAAAAGAAGAAATAGATAAAAATAGTAGATCAAGATCAGCAAAACTTAGATTTGCAATCAGAAGTAAAAATAAATTTGAATATCCTACAGATCTCACGAAAAAATTCAAAAAATATTTAGATTTAGAGGCAATCAATGTTTAAAACAAAATTTATTATTTCTACAATTATTTTTGTAACGTTTCTTATCGTTACTTCAGCGGTTAAAAACGAAACCCGTATTTTAGAAAAAAAAATTACAAACTTAACTAATGATATTTTAATCAAAAAAAAAGATATTAGTGAAACCCAGCTAGATTTTTATTATTTATCCTCCCCTAAAGAAATTGAGAAAAAATTAAATTTAATCGGTTTTGATAATTATCAACCAATTTCACACTCAAAAATTTTTTTAGATGTTTCAGATTTTTCTAATTTAGATCGTAAAACTTCAAACCTAAAAAAATTTAAATGAAAAAAAAATTGAGAAAAAAAAAAAATATTAATCAAACAAGTTTTTATTTTGAAGATTTTTTAGAAACAAATAAAAAAAATAAAATACTCGAGAAATCTCAAAATTTTCAAGATAGAATATATTTATTGTTTTTTTTCTTTTTTTCTTTAATTTTTATTTTTTCACTCAAAATAATTCTTATCTCGTTAAATAAAAAAAGCGTTTTTAATCAAGCGGACCAAAATACCAATCATATAGTTGCTAGAAGAGATATAATTGATAGGAATAACGTTATTATTTCAAGAAATATTAGTACTTACCATGTTGCAATAGATCCAAAATTAATAAAGGATAAAAAAAAATTTCTTCTTAAATTGAGAGTTAATTTCCCAGAATTACCAATTAACGAAATTAAAGAAAAATTGAATAATAATAAATACTTTAGAGTTAAAAAAAGAATTGACCAAGTCCAAAGAGATAAATTCTGGTCTATTGGAGAAAAAGCAATTAAGTTTGAACCCTTTCAAGCCAGAATGTATACGCATGGAGATCTATTCAGTCATGTTATTGGTCAAGTTGATTATGATAATTATGGAATATCAGGAGTTGAGAAATACTTTGATAGAGAGTTAAAAAATAAAGATTTAATTAACCAACCTTTAAAATTAACACTAGATAGCAATATTCAATACATAATTAATAAGGAATTAAAAAATGCTATCAAAGTTTTTAGCGCTACAGGCGCAGGAGCGTTATTAATGGATGCAAATAATGGAGAGATTATTTCATTAGTTTCATTACCTAATTTCGATATAAATCAAAGAAATTCTATAAAAGATAAAAAATATATTAATAAAATTACAAAAGGAGTTTATGAACTAGGTTCAATTTTTAAAACTTTTACAGTTGCACTGGCTATAGATCATAAATTAGTTGATACTCATACAATTATTGAAAACATTCCTAGTAAAATAAAATGTTCTATTCATGATATAACCGACATGAAAGAACATCCAAAAAACCTAAGTGTGGAAGAAATTTTAGTGAGATCTTCTAATGTGGGTTCTGTAGTCCTGGCTAAAAAAATAGGTGAGGAAAAATATAGAGAATTTATTAAAAAAACTAAAATCACAAAAAATCCTGATATAGAATTGGAAGAAGTTGGAGTTCCTCATAAAGTGAAATGGAATAATTGCAAGTTAGAAACAGTCTCTTTTGGACATGGTATCACTACTACGCCATTACAAGCTACGGCTTTGTACGCAGCAATTATCAATGGAGGAAAATTAATTAATCCTACCCTTATACAGAATAAAAAAAATGAAAAAATAGGAAAAATAATTTCAGACGAGACAAGTGCAAAACTTAGAAATATGTTGAGGAAAGTTGTTAGCAGCGAAAATGGAACAGCTACCTTAGCAGATAAGGAAGGTTACTATGTTGGTGGTAAAACGGGAACGGCTGAAAGTTATGGGGACAAAAAAAATAGATTAAATACTTTCATTTCAGTTTTTCCTTCGAATAGTCCAAATTATACTTTATTTGTCATGCTAGAAAATCCGAAGATAAATAAAGATTTAATTTATAATTACCGAGGCATTAGAACGAAAGCCCCATATAATACTTCTGGTTGGAATTCTGTTTATGTTACAGGCAAAATAATAGAGAAAATCGGACCAATTTTAGCCATAAATAACAATGAATTTACAGATCAGCATGTTGTTGAAAAATTTAATTAAAGGTATTCCAAAAGAGAAAAAAAATATAAAAATTTTAGGCATCTCAACAAATAGTAAAGATGTTAAAAAAAATCATATTTTTTTCGCTATCAAAGGAAATAAAAATAATGGGGAAAAGTTTATTAATACCGCAGTTAAGAAAGGAGCATCTGTAATTATTTGTTCAAAAAAATCTAAAATAAAACTTAGAAATAAAAACATTCTCTTAGTAAAAACAAATAAAATAAGAAACTTTTTAAGTCTTACAGCTTCAAAATTTTACAGCTTAAAACCCAAAAATATTATTGCTGTTACCGGCACCAATGGAAAAACATCAGTAGCAGACATATTTTATCAACTATTCATAATTAATAAAATTCCAGCAGCCTCCATTGGAACTTTAGGCGTAAAATATAATAATAAGATTATAAAAAATAGCCTAACAACGCCTGATACTATTTCATTACATAGATACTTAAATTTATTAAAAAAGAAAAAAATTGATAATGTAATAATTGAAGCCTCCAGTCATGGATTAAGTCAATACAGACTTCATCATGTAAAATTTAAAGCTGCTATTTTTACAAATTTTAGCCAGGATCATCTTGACTACCACAGAGATATGAAATCATACTTAAATGCAAAGCTTATACTATTTAGAGAAATTTTGGATAAAAAAACAAAAATTATTATTGATGAAGAGATACCAACTTTTACCAAAATAAAAAAAATTGCTGTAGAGAAAAAACTAATGATTTTAAAAATAAAAGATGAATTTGATAAAATAAAAAATATTTCTGAGAAGCCTGTCGTTGATTTCAAAATTAAAAATTTGACTATGGCAGCAAAGGCTGCAAAAATATGTGGATTAAAAGAAAAAAAAATATATAGATCAATTAAAAAAATTGATGAGGTAAATGGGAGGCTGGAGCTAGTAAAAAAATTTCCTAATCAAGTCAAAGTTTACATAGATTATGCTCATACACCTGATGCTTTAAAAAAAGCCATTGAGGCTTTGCAAAATAATTTTGGTGAAAATATTTCTGTTGTTTTTGGTTGTGGAGGAAATAGAGATAAAAAAAAAAGACCAATCATGGCTAAAATTGCAAATGATAACTGCAAAAAAATTTACGTAACCGATGATAATCCTAGAGATGAAAGTCCTAAAAAAATAAGAGGTGATATTATAAAATGTATTTCAAATGATAACTCTTACAATATTGGCAATAGAACTTTAGCTATAACAAAAGCAATCAAAAACGCAGATCCGGGGGAGATAATATTAATTGCCGGCAAAGGACACGAAAAAAAACAAATCTATAAAAATAAAATAATAAATATTTCTGATAAAGAAATTGTAAAAAAAATTAAATATACAAAAAAATCTTTAAATAAAAAAAAGAGAATTTTTTTACAAAACAGACTAATCCTTAAAAAGATTTGTAAAAATCCAAAAAAGGTAAATTTTGATGGTTTATCAACTGACTCAAGAACTTTAAAAAAAGATAATTTATTTCTTGCTATTAAAGGTAAAAAAAATGACGGAAACAAATTCATTAACAGGGTGTTAAAAAAAGGCGCTGGATGTGTGGCTACACCTTTAAATGTAAAAAAGAAAAATAAAAAGATAATCAAAATTAAAAATTCAATACTCTTTTTAAATCAATTTGCTAAATTAAAAAGGGAAAATTCCTTAGCAAAAATTATTGCAATTACTGGAAGTGTAGGCAAAACATCTTTAAAAGATCAAGTCAAAACCCTTTTGGAAAATTTTGGTAGCGTATATTCATCGCCGAAATCTTTTAATAATCACCTTGGCGTGCCCATAAGTTTAGCTAACTTAAATTTTAATCATCATTATGGAATTTTTGAGATTGGCATGAGTAATGCTGGAGAAATAAAAAATTTATCTAAAATAGTAAGGCCACATATTGGAGTAATTACAAATATTGGTGAAGCGCATTTAGAGAACTTTAAAAATATAAAAGGAATTGCTAAAGCAAAATCAGAACTTATAGAAAATATTGAGGAAGGGGGCAGGATAATTTTGAATAGAGATGATAAATTTTTTTATTATCTCTCTAAAAAAGCCAAATTTTATAATTTAAAAATATCTTCTTTTGGTAAGCATAAAAGTTCCGATATTCGTCTCGAAAAAGTAATCAAAAAAAGCAAATACTCAAAGATTTTAATAAGTGTTAAATCTAAAAGATTAAAGTTAGAAATTAGGGAACAAAATATTTACAATATTCTTGCCTTAATCACAGTTTTAAATGAATTAAATGTAGACTTTAATAAAATCAAGACAAAATTTAAAACACTTGAGTTATCTGAAGGAAGAGGAAAAAAATACAATATCTCAAGATATAAACGAAAATTTAAATTAATAGACGAAAGCTATAATGCTAACCCATCTTCTGTAAAAAACGCAATCAAAAATTTGGATATGATTAAAAAGAAGAAATTTAAAAAATACTTAATTCTTGGTGATATGCTTGAGTTGGGTTCAAAATCCAAAAAATATCACGAAGAATTATCTAAAGTTATTAACAATTCTGATATTGATAAAGTTTTCGTTAAAGGAAAAAAAACAATTTTCACCTATAAACGTCTTAATAAAGATAAAAGAGGAAATATTTTACAAAATAACGAGGATATAGATTTAAGTTTAGAACATATGATATCAAATAATGATTACTTAATGATTAAAGGGTCAAACGCTACTGGACTCAATGCTTTTAGTAAAAAATTGATTAGGGGAATATAAGTGTTATTTAATTTATTAACTTCTTTAATTGATCAATACTCATTTCTAAATGTATTTAAGTATCTAACATTCAGGACAGGTCTTTCTGTCGTCACATCATTAATAGTTGTATTTATTATCGGCGGACCTTTAATCAAACTATTTTCTGAAAAAATGATCTCCGGTCCTATAAGGCAAGATGGACCTATTGATCATATTATAAAAAAATCTGGAACACCAACAATGGGAGGAGTAATTATAATTATTGGAATTATCTCAGGAACAATTTTGTGGGCAGATTTAAAAAATGTTTATGTTTGGACTTTAATATTTGTTTCTCTTTCGCTAGGAGCTTTAGGTTTATTAGATGATATTTTGAAAATAAAATATAAAAATTCTAGTGGTTTGAAATCGAGATATAAATTTCTTGGTCAAATTATTATTAGTTTAGTCACCTTATTTATATTAATAAAATATTCTAATCACGAATATCTTGAAAATTTGTATTTTCCATTTTTTAAAAATTTAATATGGCACATGGGTTTATTTTTTATCCCTTTTGGACTATTTGTAATTATAGGAGCTTCTAATGCGGTAAATTTAACTGATGGTTTAGATGGATTAGCTACAGTTCCGGTAATGTTGGTGGCACTTTCATTTACTCTAATTTCATATGTAGTCGGTAATACTATTTTTTCTGAATATTTGCAGATACAATATATTCCTGATGTAGGAGAATTATCAATTTTTTGTGGTTCAATAGTAGGATCTTGTTTAGGTTTTCTTTGGTACAACGCACCCCCAGCAAAAATTTTTATGGGAGACACTGGTTCTCTTTCATTAGGAGGCTCACTGGCCGCAATAGCAATTATTGTTAAACATGAAATAGTTTTAGCAATTGTTGGAGGTTTATTTGTTCTTGAGACAGTTTCAGTTATCATTCAAGTAGCCTCATTTAAATTAACTGGCAAGAGAATTTTTAAAATGGCGCCTATTCATCATCACTTTGAAAAAAAAGGCTGGGCCGAGTCAACAATCGTGATTAGATTTTGGATAATTGCTATTATTTTAGCACTAGTTGGATTAGCAACATTAAAACTCAGGTAGTGTTATGCCCAAAAAACCAAAACTCAAAGAACTATCGTTTCTTGTTTATGGTTTAGGAATATCTGGCAAGTCAGTTATTAGATACTTCAAAAAAAATGGAATCAAAAAATTTGAAATTTGGGACGATGATAAAAAAAATTTGATTAATGAACATAGATCTAAAAATTTGAAACGAACTCTAAGCAAAGTTGATTATATAGTTTTATCACCAGGAATTAGTTTAATTAAAAATAACAACCTCATGAAATTTAAAAAAAAGATAATTACTGACATTGATTTATTTTATTTATCGGGAAACAAATCTAAAAGTATAGTTGTTACAGGTACAAACGGAAAGTCAACGACATGTAAATTGATTTTACATTTACTTAAAAAAAATAGATTCAGATGTTCACTAGGAGGCAACATTGGAAATCCAATTTTAGACATCAAATCTAAAAATGATGACTTTATTATAATAGAGGCTTCGTCTTTTCAGCTTTCTCATTCAAAATTCGTCAATCCAAAATTTGGTTTTTTTCTTAATTTTACAAATGATCATTTGGATTGGCATGGGAATATGAACAATTATCTTAATTCGAAATTTAAAATTTTCAAACTTCAATCTAAAAATTCGTTTGCAATAATTAATAAAAATTTGAAAAAAAAATTCAAAAAAAAAAAATTTTTTGAGCAAAGCTATTATCCCTAAAAATATAGACTATCAAAAAATTAAACCTAAAATTAAAAATGATTACTTATCTTTGACTATCAATGATGAAAATATGAATTTTCTTTATACTTTCTCTAGATTGATAAAAATAAAAGATCAGTCTTTTATTAATTCAATGAAATCTTTTCGAGGTTTACCTCATCGGTTTGAAATTTTTTATAAAAAAAAAAATATTACATTTATAAATGACTCGAAAGCAACCTCTTTTAAAGCTACAAGTGTTGCATTAGCTAGTCTTAAAAATATTTATTGGATATTAGGAGGCTTACCAAAAATTAGAGATAAAATAGAATTATTTAATTTAAAAAAAAATATTACAAAGTGCTACATAATAGGAAAAAATCCAGGTTTTTTTAAAAATCAAATTAAAGGGAATTTAGATTACTCAATCACTAAAAACTTAAAAAGTTCTCTATTTGAAATTTCAAAAGATTGTAAATTACAAAAAAAAAGTAATAAATTTATTTTATTAAGCCCAGCAGCTGCATCATTTGATCAATTTGAAAATTTTGAAGAAAGGGGTGCAGAGTTTAAAAGATTATGTAAAATTTATGCCAAAAAATTTGTTTAGATTTATATTTGTAAATTATTGGAGAAGCATGGATAAAAAAATTTTATCATATTTTTTTATCCTATTTTTTTTAGGTTTATTTTTCTCGTTTTCCTCAACATCTTCTCTTGCAGGAGAAAGATTAGACAAAGATTATTATTTTTTTTTTACTAAACATCTAATCTTTACTTTTTTAGCTATTACTATAATGATTATTATCTCTGCAATCAAAACTGATTTTTTAATAAAACTTGTTACTCCATTTTTTGTATTCTCCTTTATTTTGTTATTATTAGTACCAATTATTGGAATAGAGGTTAAAGGTGCAAAGCGGTGGCTAGATCTTTATCTCTTTAGGTTGCAGCCAATAGAACTTTTAAAACCATTCTTTATCCTGGTAACTGCAAAAATTCTTACATTCCAAAAATTTCAAAATTCTCAAATTAAGTATCTTTTAAGTTTTACTCTCCTAGCTTCTGTTATTATCTTACTGATCGATCAACCTGATCTCGGACAATCAATTTTATTAATCGGCAGTTGGGTAGCGACTGTTTTTATTTCAGGAGTAAGCTTAATTTATATTTTTATTTTTTTTTCTATTTTTTTGATACTAATAAGCGCTTTACTTTTCTTTTTTCCAGAGAAATTTGGATATATTACTAACCGTTTAATAACTTTTTTTGATCCAAGCCAAGGAGATAGATTTCAGTCATCCTCAGCACTTGAGGCTATAAAGTTAGGAGGACTTACTGGTCAAGGAATGGGAGAGGGCATATTAAAAGAAAGCGTTCCCGAGGCCCACACTGATTATGTTATCGCGGTTATCTCTGAGGAGTACGGCTCAATAGTTTCAATTCTAATCATTTCAATATTTTTGTATATTTCATTCAGGATTATTAAAAATTGTTCTAGTCAAGAAAATCAATATTTAAAAATTTCTTTAAGTGGCCTAGGAACATTACTCATATTTCAAACATTTATTCATGCCGGAGTGAATACAAGTTTGTTACCAACAACAGGGATGACTTTACCTTTTTTAAGTTATGGAGGCTCATCATTAATTGGAAGTGCAATTTTGGCAGGCCTTGTATTAAATTATACAAAAAATAAATCTTATTTATATGATTAAAAAAAAAATATTAATTGCTACAGGTGGAACCGGTGGTCATATTTTTCCAGCCTACAGTTTGGCAAATAATCTAACAAAAAAAGATTATAAAGTAGAAATTACGACAGATAAAAGAGGTTTAAAATACCTAAAAAATTATAACAACCTAACTATAAAAAAAATACCCTCATCCCCTTTAATTAAAAAAAATATTTTAACACTTTCATATTCATTATTCATGATTTTTCTTTCAATAGTAAAATCATTAATTTTTTTATTATTAAATAGACCATCTTTGGTTTTTGGAATGGGCGGATATTCTTCCTTCCCGGTTTGTATTGCAGCATCGATTTTAAAAATAAAATTTATTATTTATGAAAATAATCTAATTATAGGCAAAGCTAATAAATATTTATTACCATTTGCTGAAAAAATATTTGTTTCTTATAAAGCTCTTGAGGGCATACAAGAAAAATACAAACATAAAATTTTTGAGACTGGTAATATAGTGAGGGAAGAAATTTTAAAATCAGGTATAAATAATGATCTGATTGATAGAATAGATAAGTTAAACATTTTAGTGCTAGGTGGAAGCCAGGCAGCTAGAGTTTTTGCTCAAGAATTACCACAAATATTTGAAAATTTAAAAAATTCAGGGATCCCTCTAAAGGTTTATCAACAATGTCAAAAAGAGCAAAATAACCAATTAATGCAGTTTTACAAAAAAGCTAATATAGAAAGTGAAATATTTAATTTTACAAATCAAATTATTGACTATTATTTTAAAGCTAACTTAGTGATTACACGATCTGGCGCATCAGTATTAGGGGAATTAATAAATGTAACGCTTCCATTTATTTCAATTCCTTTACCCTCATCAGCAGATAATCATCAATATAAAAATGCTAAGTTTTATGAAAAAAAAGGGCTAGGTTACTTTTTAGATGAAAAAAATATAAAAAATCAATTGTATGGTGTCATTAATTCAATTTTTAATGATAAATCATTAATAAAAAAAATTATATCTAATCAAAGACAATATTCTGACAAAAATATCTTTAGTAATTTGAATGCAGAATTAGAGAAAATTTTAAATGATAAAAATTAATTTAGGACAAAAAGATATTATTCATTTTGTTGGTATTGGAGGCATAGGGATGAGCGGTCTTGCTCAAATTATGAAAAACATGGGTTTTGTAATTCAGGGAAGTGATCAAAATAAAAATAAAAATACTATGAGTTGCTTAAAGTATGGAATTAAAATATTTATAGGTCATTTGGCTAGCAATGTAAAAAATGCTACAATTTTAGTAAAATCTTCTGCAATAAAAAATAACAATGCCGAAGTTAAGTTCGCAAAAAAGAACAAAATCCCAATTTACTCCAGAGCTGAAGTTTTAGCAGATGTTGTATCTCTTAAGAAAAATATAATAATAACCGGGTCTCATGGAAAAACTACGACAACCTCTTTAATTGCAAAAATTTTGTCAGATCAAAAATTAGATCCGACTATAATTAATGGAGGTGTAATAAATTCTCTGAAAAGCAATGCAAAGCTTGGAAAAGGTGAGTGGGCTATATTAGAGGCAGATGAGTCGGATGGAAGCTTTCTTAAACTACCAATCAATTACTCAGTTGTTACGAATATAGATAATGAGCATCTTGATTTTTATAAAAATTATAAAAATTTAGAAAACTCTTTTATAGAATTTATTAGTAAAACTCCTCCCACAGGAAAGTCCATTATTTGTATAGATAGCAATAATGTTAAAAGAATTTTAAACAAAATTAAAAATAAAAATATATTAACTTATGGAGAGAGTAAAAAAGCTGATTATCAATTGAAAAATATAGTTTACAATTTTGATAATACATCTTTTGATTTAAGTTTTAAAAATAAAGAAAAAAAGAAAAAAATTGTAAAAAATATTAATGTGAAATTAATTGGAAAGCATAACGCTTTAAATGCAGCTGCAGCTTTTATAGTTTGTTTGAATCTTGGTGCAAACCTAAATATAGTCAAGAAATCACTAAAAAATTTTTCTGGAGTTCAAAGAAGAATGACTAAAGTGTTTACCAAAAATAAAAATGACTTTTACGATGACTATGCACATCATCCTACTGAAATAAATTCAATTTTAGAAGGTGTTCATAAAGTAAATCCAAAAAGAAAAATTATAAGTGTTTTTGAACCTCATAGGTATTCAAGAGTAACATCTTTGAAAAAAGAATTTTCTAAATGTTTTTCTAAATCAAATTTAGTAATAATGTGTCCACTATATGCAGCAGGAGAAACGAAAAATCTTAAATTCAATTTAATAAAATTTGCTAACTTAATTGCACAAAATTCAAAAACCCAAGTTATTATTGTTAAAAACGAGACAGAATTAGGCAAATATTTTAAAAAAAATTTAATTAGTAATGAAATAGTAATTGGCATGGGAGCTGGCGCGATATCAAAATGGATAAGAGGAATTAAATTTATATTATGAGTCTTACAAATAATTTTTTTGCAAAATTTGGTAATAATTTTAGTGCTAATGTAAATCTTTCTAATTATAGTTGGTTTAATCTAGGGGGAAATGCAGAATATTTTTATAAAGCTAAAGATAAAGCTCAATTATTAGAATTCTTGAAAGAGTCTAATAAAAATAAATTAAAAATAACTATTTTAGGTGCAGGATCGAACACATTATTCCGAGATAATGGCGTTAAAGGAGTTGTTTTAAAATTAGGAAAGGGTTTTTCTTATACAAAGCTAATCGGAAAGGATATTATAGAAGTAGGCGCAGCAACTCTTGATCGTAAAGTTGCCGATTTTGCTAAAGAAAATAATTTGGAAAACTTAGAATTTCTATCTTGTATTCCCGGGTCTATTGGTGGAGCAATTATTATGAATAGTGGCTGTTACGATAATGACATTTCTAAAGTTCTTATATCTATTAAAGTGGTGGATAAAAATACTTCTTCTGAAATTGAGATAAAAAAAGAAAATATTAAATTTCTTTATAGAGGAACTAATTTATCAAACAATTTTATAATTATATCAGCCAAGCTTAGGGGGTTTTTAAGCAAAAAAGATTTAATAGAAAAGAAACAATCCAATCTCATAATAAGAAAAAAATTATCTCAACCAAGTCAAATTAAGACATGTGGCAGTACATTTAAAAATATAAGTAAAGATAAAAAAGCTTGGATGTTAATTAAAAAAGCAGGTTGCCACACTTTTAAAGAGGGTGATGCTTTTATCTCTCAAAAACATTGTAATTTTTTTGTAAACAACGGTAACGCTACATCTTCAGATATTGAGAATTTAATAAAAAAAGTAAGAAATAAAGTTTATGAAAAAACTGGGGAAAATCTAGAGCTAGAGATTAAAATCTTAGGTGAGTAAAAAAAAATTCAAAAAAGTTCTAGTTGTACTAGGAGGAACATCTGGAGAAAGAGCTGTAAGCTTAGAAAGCGGAAGAGCTTGTATCATAGCTCTTAAAAAAAAAGGATACAAAGTTTCAATTTTTGATCCTAAATTTAAAAACCTAAATTTGATAAATAAAAATAAAATAGACGTTATATTTAATGCACTTCATGGTAGAGATGGTGAGGATGGTGTAGCTCAAAGTTATTTTGAGTATTTAAAAATTCCCTATACCCACTCTGGGGTGATAAGTTCATTTAATTGTATGAATAAAATTCACTCAAAAGAGCTGTTTATCAAAAATAAAATAAAAACCCCGAAATTTTCATTAATAACTAAGTATAACTTTCAAAAGAGTTTAATTCAAAAAATTTTAAATAAAAAAAATTTTAAGTTTCCAATGGTTTTAAAACCAGTTAATGAGGGATCAAGTTTAGGAGTAGAAGTTTGTAAAAATAAAAAAAAATTATTTAGTACAATAAGTTCATTATTTAAAAAATACGAAGATTTAATTTTAGAAGAATATATTGCGGGACAAGAAGTACAAGTTGCAGTAATTAATGGTAAACCTCTTGGAGCAATCGAACTAATTCCGAGAAGATTATTTTACGACTACAAAGCAAAATATACTAAGCAAGCAAAAACTAAGCATGTTATGCCAGCAATGATATCAAAAAAAAAATACAGTGAAGTTTTATCTATAGCAAAAAAAACACATAAAGTATTAGGCTGCAGAGGTGTCACTAGATCAGATTTCAAATTCTATGATAATAAATTTTATTTATTGGAAATAAATACTCAGCCAGGAATGACAAGCTTGTCTTTGGTACCAGAAATTGCAAATTATAAAGGCATAAGTTTTGAAAATTTAGTTGAGAAAATTTTGTTAGATGCAAGTATCAATAGATGAATATAAGGATTTTAATCGCTATAACATTGTTTATAACCTTAACCACAATTACATCACAATCGAAAATAGTCTTTTCAAAATTTAAGATAAACAAAATAAACATCGAAAATAATTCTTTGTTAGAAGAAGAGGAAATAAAAAAATTATTATTCAAAATTTATGATCAAAATCTTATATTATTAAAAAGTGAGGAAATTGAAAACGCATTAATGCAAAATAGTTTTATTGATAGTTTTAATATTAAAAAAAAATATCCAAATACTTTGAACATAGAAATATTTGAAAAAAAACCGATTGTAGTTTTACAAACTAAAAAAAATAAATTTTATTTAACTGAAAAAAATGATTTGATAAATTTTAAGAACTTTAAAGAATATAAAGATTTACCTTATGTTATTGGAAATAAAGAAGAATTTAAAATTTTTTATCAAAATCTTAAGAAAATGAATTTCCCAACAAGATTAATTAAAAAATATACTTTATACGAACTAAATAGATGGGACTTAGAAACCGCAAATAAGGAGATTATAAAACTTCCTCATAAGAATTATATAAGTAGTCTTAAAAGATATTTAGAAATGCAAAATAAAAGTGGTTTTAAAAAATATAAAATTTTTGATTTTAGAATTAAGGATCAACTTATTTTAAAGTAGTTTATGAAAGATTCCTATTTAACTCTTTTTATCGAAATAAACGATACAAACTTTGAATTTTTTGTGACTCAAAATGATGAGCACAACAATATTGAAATTACTAAAAAAATATTAGTCCCATTAAAAGGTATAGAAAAAAGTAGCATAACTGACTTTGATAGCATATTTAAAATAATAAAAGAAAATGTTTATTCCATTGAGCAAAAACTTAATCATACATTTAAAGAGATAGTTTTAATTATTGAAAATTTTAAACCTACATTTATTAACATAACAGGTTTTAAGAAATTAAACGGATCACAAATTTTAAGAGAAAATATTACATACATTTTAAATAACTTAAAATCATATGTAGATGAAATTGAAAGTAATAAAAATGTAATACATATATTTAACTCTAAATTTAATTTAGATAATAAAAAAATAGAAAATCTACCTATCGGACTATTTGGAAACTTTTACTCACATGAATTGTCATTTGCTTTAATTGATTCAAATGATTATTTAAATTTAAAAAGTATTTTTGACAAGTGTAATTTAAAAATTAAAAAAATTTTAATAAAAAGTTTTATTAAAGGTGCTTTTGTTAATAATAATAATAATTGTGATACTTTTTTTTATATAAAAATTCAAGAATATAATTCTAAAATATTTTATTTTGAAAATAATTCATTGAAATACGAGCAAAATTTTGAATTTGGTTCAAATATAATTTTAAAAGATATATCAAAAATTACTTCTTTAAAAATAGATGTTATCAAAAATATTTTGGATAAGATTGTGTTAACTGATGAAATATCAGAGAATGATTTAATTGAAAAAGAATTTTTTAAAAATATTGACTATATTAAAATAAAAAAAAAACTGTTTTATAAAATTGCTTTAGCAAGGATAGAAGAATTATCCGAATTGATACTATTTAAAAATATAAATTTTAAACACTACAATAAAGTCTCAAAAAATGTTTATTTAGAAATAAATAAAAATTCACAATTTAAATGTTTTGAAGAAATTTATAAGACAGCTTTCTCAATGAACCGGGATTTCGATTTGAAAATCTTAGAAAATTTAACTAACAGTAGTTTATTAAATGTGGCAAATGAACTAGTCCTTTATGGCTGGAAAAAAGAGGCAATACCAATTACACAGTCAAAAAAATCCATTATTGCAAGGTTTTTTGATACTATTTTTGGGTAATTTTTGTTTTTTTTAGAAACATAAGTTGTTTTAAAAAAAAAAGAACCCTCAAGTATAAGACTCCAGATGCAAGATATTTATCAAAAAACTCTATCTAAAAATGTCAAATTCAGTGGTATTGGATTACATTCAGGTAAAAGCTGCTCAGTAAACGTAATCCCAGCTAAAGAGGACGAGGGAATAGTATTTAAAAGAGTCGATGTAAAAAAAAATAATCTAATTAGAGCTAATTTTAAGAACGTTTCCTCAGCAAGATTATGTACGACTTTACAAAATAATTACGGTGTTAAAGTTTCCACGGTAGAGCATTTACTTGCTGCATTTTACATAACCGGAATAGATAATGCAGTAGTTGAAATCGATAATGAGGAAGTACCTATAATGGATGGTTCATCTAAAGATTTTATTAAAGGTATAAAAAAAATAAATTTAATTGACCAGTTAAAAAAAAGAAAATATTTAAATATTTTGAAAAAACTTGAGTTAATAGATGGTAATAGAAAAATTTCGATTGAACCCAATCAATCATCCTTAGAAGTTGATTTCCAATTAAATTACAAGAATAAAATAATTGGTGACCAAAAAAATAATGTTAATTTTCAAAAAGACAATTTAAATGAAGTTACTAGCTCAAGAACTTTTTGTCTGTATGAAGATATAGAAAAAATTAAGAAGTTTGGTTTAGCAAAAGGTGGCTCTCTCGAAAATGCAGTAGTAGTTGATAATGATAAAATTTTAAATGAGGGAGGTTTGAGAAACAACAAAGAATTTGTAAATCATAAGATATTAGATCTTGCTGGAGATTTTTTATTATCTGGATATAGAGTATTAGGTAAAGTTATTTGCCATCAAGGTGGCCACGAGTTAACAAACTTATTCTTAAAAAAAATTTTTAGCACAGAGTTAGCTTTTGAGCTTAAAGAATTTAAAGATTTTAAAGTTTCAAAAAAATTCCTCACAAAAGTATCAGAAAAATTAGCAGTAAACGCTTAAAACATAATTTATAAAATTTACCATTAACAATAAATTTGTTATTAAGTTGTAGAATGTTTATTCGAATATTTTTAATATTTTCTTTGGTATTTTTTTTTAATTGTTCAAAAAAAGATCCTATTTATGAGCCTACAAGCAAACTTGATCCCTATGTTCTTTATCAAGAAGCTATGAAAGCATTTGATAGAAATGATTTTTTCTTTGCCAGTAAAAAATTCTCAGAAGCCGAATTAAATTTTGATAAAATTGAATTAGCAGCTAAATCATCAATTATGTCTAGCTTTTGTCTTTATAGTATCAGCTTTTATAATGAAGCAATTGATAATATAAATTCTTACCTAAAAAATTACCCAGCCGATAAAAACGTGATCTATGCACATTATTTAGAAGCACTAATTTATTTTGAACAAATATCCGACGAAAAAAAAGATTTGGAACCTTTGCTAAAAGCGAAGGCAAAGATAGAATTTTTTATGGCAAAATACCCTGACACAGATTATTCAATTGATTTAAAATTTAAGAAAGATTTAATTTTAAATCAATTAGCAGCTAAAGAGATGTTTGTAGCAAAATTCTATATTTCAACTCAAAAATGGATACCAGCAATAAATAGATTGAAAATTATAGTTAAAAAATATGACAAGACAATTTTCATAGAGGAAGCATTACATCGACTTGTGGAAATTCATTATTATCTTGGTTTAGAAAATGAAGCTAAAAAATATGCTCAAATTCTTGGATATAACTATAATTCAAGTGAATGGTTTAAACAATCTTATAAAATTTTAAATAAAGATTATGATATTCAAACAAACAAAAAAGTTAAAAAGGAAAATTTACTTCAAAAAATTATAAAGATTATAAAATAGATAGAAATGAAAAATCAAAATGTTATTTTAAACGAATATCTAAAAAAAATAAAATTATTAAAATCTCACAATAAAAGTTATTTCATAGATGATTCACCCAAAGTATCAGATGCTAACTATGATGAACTAAAAAGACAAATTCTCGAAATAGAGAAAAAATACCCCTTCATTCTCAAAAAATATAGCTCAATCAATACCAAAGTTGGTGCCCCCCTAGCAAATAAATTTGAAAAAATAAAACATTTAAAACCAATGTTGTCTTTATCTAATGCGTTTGAAAAAAAAGATATGTTGGATTTTATAAAAAAAATAAATAATTTTCTTAATCTTGATAATAAAAAGTTGGAAATATTTTCAGAACCTAAAATTGATGGTATCTCAGCAACATTAATTTATGAAAATGGTATACTTACTCACGGATTATCAATGGGAGATGGAATATTCGGAGAAAATATTTTAGAAAATATTAAAACTATCTCAAGTATTCCTAAAAGTATAAAGGGAAAAGATATTCCTAAGATATTAGAAATACGCTGTGAGATTTATATAGGAAAAAAGGATTTCAATAATATCAAAGATAATTTCGCTAATCCTCGTAATGCTGCTGGAGGCTCTTTAAGACAAAAAGACTCAAAAGAAACTGCAAAAATTCCACTTAAATATTTTGCATATGGTTATGGAGAGGTAAAACCAATGATATTTAAAAAACAGTCTGAATTTTTAAAAAAAATATCAGGGTGGAAATTTATTACTAATCCATTAGTAAAAATTGTTAGTGATATAGATGAAATTGAGGATCAACATAAAAAAATAGATAGTAATCGTTCTTCATTAGACTATGATATTGACGGTATCGTATATAAAGTTAACGATCTTAATTTACAAAAAAGGTTAGGTAATACATCTAATTCTCCTAGGTGGGCAATAGCATATAAATTTTCAGCTGAAAAAGCTGTAACAAAAATAAAAGATATTATTATTCAAGTTGGTAGAACAGGAGCGATTACACCAGTGGCAAAAGTTGAACCTGTTACTGTTGGAGGTGTCGTTGTCTCGAATGCAACTTTACATAATGAAGATGAAATTTTAAGAAAAGATATTAGAATTGGTGACACCATATTGATTCAAAGAGCTGGCGATGTTATTCCTCAAGTTTTGTCAGTAGATAAATCTTTACGAGACAAAAAAAATACAAAATTTAAATTTCCAGAAAAATGTCTCTGCGGTGCTAAAACAAAAAAAGAATTTAGCAAAAGCACGAAAAAATTTGACGCTGTAAGGAGATGCACAAAAGGTTATGAATGTTCATTTATAGCTAAGGAAAAACTTAAACATTTAGTTTCAAAAGAAGCTTTGAATATAGACGGCCTTGGGAAAAAAGTTATTGATTATTTTTGGAGCCAAAAATTTATACGAGAACCATCAGATATTTTTAAATTAGATTACCAAAAGATAAAAGACTTAGAGGGATGGGGCGAGCTTTCAATTAATAATTTGAAAAAATCTATAAATATTTCAAAAAAAATCAGTTTAGATAAATTTATTTTTTCAATAGGTATAAGACATATTGGGCAAGAAAATGCAAAAAATATAGCGGGTTTTTTTAAATCAATAGATGAATTTAAAAAATTCATTCATTCTAAAAATAAAAATCAAAGCTTAACAAGTTTACTTCAAATAGATGGGATTGGTGATACACAAATAATCTCAATTAAATCCTTTTTTTCTAATGAAACAAATGTAAGAATTGTTGAAAATCTTATCAAAGTTTTAGATATAAAAGAGTATGAAATAAAATCCCAAGATGGAATATTTTCAAATAAAACAATTATGTTTACTGGAGGATTTAAAGAAATGAGCAGGTCCGAAGCGAAATCTATTGCAGAAAATAATGGAGGAAAAGTCTTAAGTTCAGTCACAAAAAAATTAAATTACCTAGTTGTTGGAGACTCTAAGCCAACTAAAAGAAAAATTGATCAAGCAAAAGATTTAAATATAGAAATTCTCTCAGAAAGGGACTGGAAAAAAATTCTAAATAGTTGAACAGGCCTTTTTAAGATCTTGTATTTCGTGTTTTGCCATATATCTTTTAATTTGGTGAAAAACATTTTTATGGTAAACATTGACCCAATTTTTTTCTCTAACTGTAAGTAATTTCTTGTTAATTAAATTTCTATCTATTGGAGCTAAAGTTAAGTTCTCAAAAAATTTCTTCCCTTTAAATTTTTTGACATAAATTAGATTTTCTATTCTTATTCCAAAATTATTTTTTTCATAATAGCCAGGCTCATTAGATACGACCATTCCTTCTCTAAATTTTATAGCACTATTTTGTGAAATTGAGTGAGGGCCCTCATGAACACCCAGAAAATATCCAACACCATGTCCTGTTCCATGAGGATAATCTAGACCAATTTGCTTTAAATATTTTCTTGCATGAATATCTATATGTGAGCCTGTGGTATTATTTTTAAGATTAAAACTTGTTACCGCGATGTGACCCTTAAGGACTCTCGTAAAAATATCTTTAACTCTTTTATTTGAATTTTCTAAAGAAATTGTTCTTGTTACATCTGTGGTTCCAAATTCGTATTGCCCTCCCGAGTCTACCAAATAAATATCTCCTTTCTTTAATTTTCTATTTGTTTTTATAGAAGGTTTATAATGTATTATTGCACCATTTGGCCCAGTACCAGATATAGTTGGAAAACTTAAAAACTTGAATTTTTTATTTTTTTTTCTAAAATTCAGTAATTGTTTTGAAGCACTAAGTTCAGTGATCTTCTTTTTTGAAAAATTTTTTTTAAGCCAAATTAAAAATTTTGTTAGAGCTACTCCATCATAGATATGAGCTTGATTAATATTTTTGATTTCTTTTTCATTTTTAATTGCTTTTAAATAATAAATCGGGTCTTGAAAGTTTAAAATTTTATTATTTTCAGAAATTAAACTTTCATAATAAATAGAGCAAGTATACTTATCAATCAAAAATTTCATTCCATTAATTTTAGCGAGATTTTCACTTAAAGATTTTTCGTTTAAAAATTTAATTTTTTTTCGATCTGTTTTTAAAGTCTTTGGTATCTTTTTTAAGTCACAAAAAAATTTAATATCTTCATTTCGATTTATTAAAACATAACTATGCGGTAAAGGAGTGTATTTTGTATCTCGGCCTCGGATATTAAAAAGCCAGGCGATATTTTCACTTGACGTTATAAAATGATAATTTGCTCCTCTTTTCTTTAAATTATATATAATTTTATTTATTTTCGATTTATAACTTTCGCCTGCAGATTTCTCTGGTAATTTATAAAAATTACTTTTCGAAAGCTTATTATTTCGCTTCCAAATTTTATCTATAAGATTTTTCTCAATAGATTTAAACTTACAACTATTTCCTCCAAAAAATTTTTCAATTGTTTTTTTAGTAAATAAATGTGGGTCAAATCCAATTGTAAATTTCTTATCTTTTAAAATATCACGTGGCATTTTTTTTGGAAATGTAATTATCTTAAAAAACTTTCCACTCTGCTTAATAGCCTGTAATGTGTATCTTCCATCAACAAATAAATAATTTTTATTTTTAAATATTAGTGCAAATCCAAAAGATCCTGAAAAATTAGAAATATAATTTAATCTATCTTTGTGCCAAGGTGTGTACTCCCCAAAAAACTCGTCATTTTTAGGAATTATATATCCATCAATCTTTTCTTTTGAAAAAGATTTTCTTAATTTGCTTATTTTTTCCATTTGAGTAATTTATTTTTTTTATATCTATTCCAACCAGGACTTCTATATTCATCTTCAAATTCTATCCCATTATCCTGATTAAACTCAAAGTCATCGTTTTCTTCTAAATTAACATCGTTTTTTTCTACACTATCTTCAGGTATCTCGTTAATAAACCTTGAAGGAAGTGCATCCATCCAATCTCCATGATAGGCTCTTTTCATAGCAAATGATAAATAAGCTTCTTTTTTTGCTCTAGTGATTCCAACGTAAGCCAATCTTCTTTCTTCCTCTAAAGCAAAATCTCCTTTTTCTTCTAAAGACTTTTGGTGAGGAAACAAACCTTCTTCCCAACCAGGAAGAAATACAGCGTCAAATTCTAAACCTTTAGCAGCATGCATCGTCATTAAATTTACTTTTGCTCCTTCCCACTCTTGATCAATAGAAGTAGCTAAAGCAACATGCTCTAAAAAACTTTGTAAATTATCATAATCTTGCATAGCTCTTAACAATTCTTTTAAATTTTCCAACCTATTCTCGTTTTCAAGGTCTTTTTTATTTTTTAACATTGAAGAGTATCCAGACTCATCCAAAACCAATTTTAACAAATCATAATGTTTCATACTGGTAGAGTCTTTTCGCCATTTTTGGATCATGTTAATAAGCTGGTTAAGTGCAGTTTTTATTTTTGGTTTAAACTCATCTTTTTCTATAATTTTAATAATAGAATCTTCCAGACATAATTTATTTTTTTTACCAAATATATAAATTTGATTAATTGTACTTTCACCAACTCCTCTTTTTGGGGAACCAATAACTCGCTCTAAAGCTAAATCATCAAATTTTTGATTTATAATTCTTAAGTAAGACACAGCATCTTTTATCTCTGCTCTTTCATAGAACTTTATGCCTCCAAGCACTCTGTAACCAATGCCAACTTGAAGAAATCTCTCTTCAAATTCTCTCGTTTGATAAATCGCTCTGACTAATATTGAAACGTCATTAAGAGAATATTTTTTTTTAATTTTTTTTTCTATTATATCACTTATTCCCTGCGCCTCATCTTTACCAGTTCTATAACAATTTAGTTTTACTAATTCTCCTTGATTTGCAGATGACCACAATTTTTTACCAACCCTATTAGAATTATTTGAGATTAAATGCGATGCGGTTTCCAAAATATTTTTTGTAGATCTATAGTTTTGCTCCAATTTAAATACTTTACAGTTCTTATAAATTTGATCGAATGTAAGAAAATTTTTAATCTCTGCACCTCGCCAACTATAAATCGATTGATCGTCATCACCTACGCAACAAATATTTTCACTATCATTTACTAATAAATTTAACCATTTATTTTGAATAAAATTTGTATCTTGAAACTCGTCAACTAAAATGTATTTAAAATTTTTTTTATATATTTCTTGAATATCTTTGTGTTCTTCAAAGAGTTTTACACAAAACAGAATTAAATCTCCAAAATCGAATGCATTTAAATCTTTAGTTTTGTTTTGATATATTTCATAGACTTTTAAAATTGATTTAATTATAGATCCTGATTTTTTTAATTTCACATCTTTAGGCAATAAACCTTTATTTTTCCACTGATCGATATGATACATAATTAATTGAGGAGAAAATTTTTTGGCATCAAGATCTTCCCCTTTAACAATATTTCGTATAAGTTTTTTTTGATCATCTGTATCCAAAATAGTAAAATTACTTTTATATCCTAAAGCTTCAGCGTGCCTTCTTAAGAATTTTACACTTATTGAATGAAATGTACCAAGCCAGGAAACTGCATTAGAATTACCTCTGACATACTGCATTACTCTATTTTGCATTTCCTTTGCGGCTTTGTTTGTAAAAGTGACACATAGTATTTGATTGGGCCAAGCTTTTTTTTGATTAATTATATGAATTAGTCGTGTCGTAAGAACTCTTGTTTTTCCTGAGCCTGCACCTGCAACTATTAAATTAGGACCTTCAGTGCTAAGCACAGCTTCTTTTTGCTCTTTGTTTAAGTTTTCAATTAAATTATCTATGTTATTCATATGTGAGAATTTTCATTTATATACTAGTTATAAAAATAAAAAAAATGTTAAATAAATTTTATAAAATAATTCACAATAAGTACTATAGATTTTTCAAGTTTATTTTTTTTTTAAGATATTTATTTGTAATTTTCTTTATCTCAATCATCTTATTTTTAACTATCCCTAATTTTTTTGATTACGAAAAAAGAGCTGCATTAATTGAAGATCATTTAATGAATCATTATGGATTAAGTGTAAATGAATATGAAACAATAGAATTTCAAGCCTTACCATTGCCAAAACTAAAATTTAAAAAAGTAAATTTAAAATTTAAGTCAAAAAATATCAAATTTGATGTTAAAACTTTAATAATTTATCCAAAAGTAGTAAATATTTTTAATTACCAAAATTTTAATTCAAGGAAGATAGTTTTAAAAGAAAATGATATTATTTTAAATCTATCAGATTTAAAGTTTTTAATAAATTATTATCGTAATCAAAAAAACAAGATATCTGTACAAAATGCAAATCTAAAAATTATTGATAAAAAAAAACCTATAGTTAACTTAAAAAAAATAAAGCTTTCAAACTTTGGTTATAATAAAAATTTAATTTTAGGGGAGATTTTTAAAAAAAAGTTTAAAGCAAAAATCAATAATAACTTTGAAAAAATTATCTTTAAAATCCAAAACTCTGGTTTTGGTATAGATATTAGATTTGATGAGAATAGAAAAAATAATTTTGTAAGTGGAAAATTTAAATCAAAAATACTTGATACAAATGTTAAGTCTAACTTTAAATATGATAACAATACACTAAATATCTTTAATTCATATTTAAGAAATAAAAATATTTCTTTAAATAATATTACCCTAATTAAACTTGCACCTTTCTTAGAAATTAATTCTATAACAAATATTGAGGATTTTAATGACAAAATATTAAAAAAACTAGAATTAAATGAATTACTAATTCAAAAAAAATTAATTAAAGAATTAAATGTAAAAAAAGAAATAAACTTTAAATCAAATAAATTTAGCAATAAATTAATTGACAAAATTAATTTGAAAATTGATTTAGCTTACGGAAGAGCAAGCTATGTCAAAAAATTTTCATTTTCTAAAAACATTTTTATTTGTTCAGGAAATATTAATTTATTAGAGGAGTTTCCTATATTATTTTTTGAATGCTCGATTATATTTAACAATGATAAGTTTTTAAAAAAGTTTTTAAAAAAACCTAAAGATAAAATTGAAACATTAAAGCTTAATATTTTTGGTAATTTAAATATTCTAAATAATAAAATTAATTTTAAAAAAATTTCTTCAAATAAAAATTACGAAGCTTCAAAAGAGGATTTAAAATATTATAAGGAACTTTTTGAAAATATATTATTTGACGAAAACTTTTTTAAAATATTTAATAGTAAAAAAATAAAAGAATTTATTACAGAATTATCTTAAACTACCTAGGTTTTGTCATTTTAAGTGGATTCATAATTTTATCATATTCTTTTTCTTTTATTAATCCAGCTTTGATAACTTCATATTTTAGAGTCGTGCCATTTTTGTGTGCCTTCTTTGCGATTTGCGCAGCTCTATCATAGCCTATTTTTGGAGCTAACGCTGTGACAAGCATTAGAGAGTTATCTAATAAATTTTTAATTCTTTTTTTGTCAGCTTTAATTCCTTTAACGCAATACATTGCAAAAGTTTTAGAAGAGTCACTCATGATTTCAATTGATTGTAAAATATTATGAATAATAAGTGGTTTGAAAACATTTAGTTCAAAATGCCCATGAGACCCAGCCATAGTAATACCGTTATGATTACCGATAACCTTTACACAAACCATAGTTACTGCCTCCGACTGAGTCGGATTTACTTTGCCTGGCATTATAGAAGATCCAGGTTCATTTGAAGGAAGTATAAGTTCACCGTAACCTGCTCTTGGTCCTGAACCTAAAAATCTAATATCATTAGCAATTTTCATTAAACATACTGCTGTAGTATTTAATGTACCAGAAAAGTTGACAATTTCATCGTGTGCTGCCAAAGCAGCAAATTTATTTGTTGCTACTTTAAATGGAATTTTCGTAATTTTGCTAATTTCTTTGATAATTTTCTTATCAAAGTTTTTCTTAGTATTTAGACCAGTTCCAACAGCGGTACCTCCTTGAGCTAAATGATGAATTTCTTTTGTGGCACTTTCTATTCTAATAATACATTTTTTTAGTTGGGTATGGTAACCTGAAAATTCCTGCCCTAAAGTCAAAGGCGTTGCATCTTGTAAATGTGTTCTTCCTACTTTGACAATATTTCTGAATTCTTTTGATTTTTTAGCTAATTCTTTTTCAAGTAATTTTAATGATGGTAAAAGTTTATCTTTTGTTTTGATGGCGATAGCAATATGCATTGCTGTAGGAAAAACATCATTTGTGGATTGTGATTTATTTACGTGATCATTTGGATGTACTGGTTTTTTTGACCCTAATTTTCCACCCATCATTTGAATTGCTCTATTAGCTATCACTTCATTTACATTCATATTTGTCTGAGTCCCCGAACCAGTTTGCCAAACTTTTAAAGGGAAATGATCATCGTGCTTGCCTTTTATAACTTCTTCAGCTGCTTTAATAATGTATTTACTGATTTTAGGATCTAAATCTTTGTTTTTCGCATTAACTATTGCTGCAGCTTTTTTTATAATTGCAATCGATTGAATGACTAATGGCCTTACTAGAAAATCACCAATATTGAAATATTTATTAGATCTTTCAGTTGAAGCTCCCCAATACTTATCACCAGGGACTTTGATTTTTCCTATACTATCAAATTCTACTCTGTATTTCATATTTGATTCATTGATATAATACACTTTTATTAATTAATTATAAAATATAAAGGACAAGAAATGACTAATTTTGAAAGTGTTAAAAAATTTATGGAAACATTTGGTCAAGAAATCAAAAAAACAGCTGGTTTTCCCAATGATAGTATTATTTCTCTTAGATATGAGCTTATAAGAGAGGAGCTTGAAGAACTAAAAGGAGCGATAGATAAAAAAGATATAAAAGAAGTAGCAGATGCTTTAACAGATATACTTTATGTAACTTATGGAGCTGGCCACGCATTTGGGATTAATTTAGATAAGTGCTTTGAAGAAGTACAAAATTCAAACATGAGCAAATTAGGTTTAGATGGAAAACCGATATATAATGAAAAAGGAAAAGTAATGAAAGGCCCGAATTACTTTAAGCCAGATTTGGGAAAATTTGTTGCGTGATAAAAGATAACTATTATTGGATATTATTAGGCATAGCTGCTGGAATTTTAATTTATTTAGGAGATAAATATATTTTTTAATTAGCTATTTGTTTCCAGTAGCATTTAATTTTAGTTGATATATCAAATGTATGAATTTTTGGCTAATCTTACTTTAATCATTCATTTAACTTTTATTTTGTTTGTAATTTTTGGCGGACTATTATTTTTTATTTTTCCAAAGGTTATTTATTTTCATCTCCCAGCATTGACTTGGGGAATTTATATCGAGTTAAATAATTTTGTTTGCCCATTAACTTATCTTGAAAATTGGCTTTTGTACCAAAGCGGACTATCGATTTATTCTAATACTTTTATAAGTAATTATATTTTACCAACTGTTTATCCTGAGAACTTAACAACTAATTTACAAACATATCTAGGAGTATTATTAATAATTATAAATATATTTATTTACGGATTCATTATAATTAAACTTAAAAAAAAATAGGGGTCTTTCTGTTGCAAGGCGACCCCCCTTAAACCTCTTAATTAAATTTTCAATTTAGTTATTAGCTATGATCATAATAACTATTAACGCTATGACTAATTCCATTTTTACTCCTTAATTTTAAAATATATTTTTATTATATACCAAGGGGCGTTCTGTTGCCAGGTGCCCCGGACTTTGTAACATTATTCCTTATTCTATGCTATTTGCAATTGTATAAAATCTACAACTTTGAATTAAATTTCGTAAGAGGATCGGCAAGATTTATGCTAAATTAGTGAAGCGTGAAAAAATCGTCTTTAATTTCTGTAAGAACAAAGTTTTTAAAAAAAAATCAAATAAAATCTATATGCGCATTGAAAAATACATATTGGACTTGGACGCAACCAAAACAATTAAAATGGTTTAAAAAATATGTAAAAATAAATGATATAAATAATTTATTGATATTTAATAACCAAATAATTGGTTATACCTTGTTAAGAAAAAGAAAGTCATACATTAATAATAAATCTTTAACTTATTATTATTTTGATAGTTTTATTGTTAAAAGAGAGTATAGACATAGAGGTTTTGGAAAAACTTTAATGTTATTTAATATTAAAATTTTAAGAAAGTTAAAAAAACACTCTTTTTTGACTTGCACAAAAAAAGAAGTTTCTTTTTATAGAAAGTATAACTGGAAAATTTTATCAAACAAAATGTATAAAATTATGGATCACAAACATTTTTGGTTTAAAAAGGCATCTAGTGTTAATGGAATGACATTCAATCTTACAAGAAAAGTTAACAAAAAAATATTATATTATTTTAATTAAATCGATATCTATTAATAAGGGGCGTTCTGTTGCCAGGTGCCCCAGACCCCGTTACTTAATTAACAAGTTAATTAAGCTGCAAGTGCGTAACTTTCGTTAGCATTTGTAAATTGGCCCGTTACGTCGGAGCCATCTCGTACGAAAGAATAGCCTTTAGACATCCGTCGATCCTAATTCACCCCCATAAGTTGTAATTGGTGGAGGTGGTGG